>MDTA01055232.1_pt1 | contig 49980 bp, 56 predicted proteins | sample 811151 | NCBI WGS metagenome assembly MDTA01 (sample SAMN05326648, study PRJNA326480) | marine metagenome | isolation source: seawater | place: Indian Ocean: South | collected 2010
CCATTACCAGATTGTAACCTTTTTAATACTTGTCCCCAAGGGTTAACTATCATGGTATTGCCATGTGTCTGTCTTCCGCTAATATGATATCCATCTTGACATGATGTTACTAAGTAACACAAGTTCTCAATAGCTCTCGCCTTGACAAGTGTCTCCCAATGTACTCTCCCTGTCTGCTCTGTAAAGGCAGCAGGTAAAATAAATGTTTCTACAGCATCTTTATGTTGCATTCTAAATAGTTCCGGGAATCTTAAATCATAGCAACATCCAATGCCTGTTATCCCTATTGGTGTCTCGATTACTTTGATTACTTGTCCATGCTCAAAGGTCTCAGATTCATTATATGATTCATCTGCATCCGGAAGTTTTACGTCAAAAAGATGAATTTTATTATATTTATAAACCACATCTCCTTTGTCATCGTATACGTAAGTTGATGCATTCACTTTTTTAGGGTTAGAAGTTTTTGTGGGTATTGTGCCAGCAACAACCCAAACCTTATGTTTACTTGCTAATTCTTTGATAAAATCTTGGACATGACCGCTACCATCTTCTTCAGCCTTATCCAAGAACTCACTATCGTTCTCGGGCATTAGCGAGAAATTCTCAGGCAAGACAACTACTTTTGCCTTTGATTTTGATATTTGTTCAAATATATCCGAAACTATGAGCAAATTAGCTTGTGTATTCGGACCTGAATTAAGCTGTATTGTGGCTATGTTAGACATAATATCTCTCCAAATATATGCCTAGGATATATTAATTCTCTATCTGTTTAAATGGTTCTAATAATATTATTTTAGGGTCAGTCCATGATCCAGTTATGGAATATTCTACAGCAGCTAATTCATTTGTATCTATACCTATTTGCTTTAGGACCTTGTCATAGAATATTGATGCGACTGCTCCAATAGGGCCTCCTAGGAGTGTGCCTGATATTAAACTCATAGACGATAAGTCTGGTACATATACAAGCTTATGGTCATGGGTCTCTTTTTTTAAATCAGAAATGCCGTTTATTGTCATCTCTCCAAAAGTTCCACTTAAGTTCAATGATTTAACATTAGAAATAGAGTCGTTAAATGTAAATTCACCTGTCATTTGGTCAAAAGATAAACCAGAAGAGAAAAAATCACTAAAATCAAGTGATAGTCTTTTTTGTAGAGATGCAATGCTAAATAATCCTAAAAGCTGGCCGATGACTTTTGTTTCTCTTGTTACCTGTAGGAAATCACCATCTTGTAGATCAAGGAGAATTTTACCATCAAAATTTTTAAAAGAGAAAGTTTCAGGTGAGTTTGGCCACTGTCCTATCAATCTTGAACTCAACTTCCCTTTCTTAATCAGATTTTTATATCCGAAGTTACCTAAAGATTTGCCAAAATTTGTACTATTAAAATTACCATCAAAGAAAGTCATTTGACCAGCAGTATTATCTACCCACTTTCCTTGTCCATCCATAGTTAAATACTCATTTGCGAAGGATATTTTATCAATTGACATGCCATCAACATGAGTAGAGGTTTGCAAATTAAAATTGTTGAAAAAACTGTCATATATTTTTACTTTTTTGATTTGTAATTTCATTGGCAAATACTCTCTAGGATCTGCAACACCACTAAATTGGTTGAGATCAAAATATTGTAATCTGGCAAGAACTTTTTTTTCGTCTGTCACGTTATAAGGAATACGAACATTACCATTGAGAAACGGAGACACCACATTTACATTTGTATATTCTTCACCTTCTGAGATTCTCATATCATACATATCATATGAAACATCAAAGTATTTAATATCCTTCATAAAATCTGCTCGGACAAATAATTTACGCACCTCTTCTTTATTCTTCTTAAGTGGACTAAAATTATTAAGTCGAAAGCCAACCATATCAGTTCTTAACTCACCTATTAAGGATGGGTTTTTATGAGAGTTTATATATTTCATACTTATAGTCGATTTAGACTCACCATCAAATGAGTTTAATAATTCGGTATTTACGACAGATTTAATAGTATCCGAGGACAATACACCACTTGCAGTGACTTTATAGAATAAGTCTCCCTTGTGAGAGCCGCTATCTATTATCAAGTCATATTCGTCCTCATTCAGCATTACTTTACTTTGCTGAGAAAATATCAATTTATCTAAGAGCACTGCTTTATATTTTTTAGTCGATATAAATATATCTTTCGTATTATGTTTTAGTGAAAAATCGTCAAATTCTATAAGTCCATAATTTTTAAATTTAGAATTATTTTTCATCAATATATACTCTAATGTGTATTTAGATTCGATTGTAAAATTTTTAATTAAGTTATTTTTTTGAAAATAATAATGTTTTTTCAATGGTTCTAGATTACCAGTTGTGGCTAATCTTAGATTGTAAGAATCATTTGCAATATTTCCTTTTAGATTTAAAATTTGTTTATTATTAATACTAATATCATCAGAATATATCCTTACACTATTCGGACGGATTTTAAAACCTATTGATCCGGATAAACTATCTAAACCAAATAGTACTCTATTATCCTCACTTATAGATAGCTCTGGTGTTGATGTTTTTAAAACACCCGAATTTCCATTGCCAATCACTAAACCATTTAGACCTTTAATGAAATATTTACCATCAGAGGTTTTTATGCCAATATTTTTATATGATAATGCATAATTAATATTAAGAATTGATTGAAGATTAACAAATACGATATTTTCAAGAAATCCCTCATCGGTTAATTTATCGAAATTCATCATATTCTCTTTTTGTGAATACAAAGTTTTATAAAAATCTTGAGCTGTTTTGACAAATATTTTTTTGATTTTGATATTGTTTAGACGATTTTTATTCAGTTCAAATGATACCTCATTATCATTATAATCAGTTCCATCAATAGTCATATTAATCTTATCAATAACAAATTGTTTGCTTTTTAAGAGATGATTATAATTAAACCTAAAAGTTCCATTGTTTATTTTGTGTAATCGATTATTTGCTCTACTTGATAGATATGCATTATCAAAAAATATATTGCCGTTACTGTTTACTAGCTTGCTGTTCTCAATCTGAGCCCATAGTGTAAATCTAGTATTATCTAGTGACACTGTTATTTCATCAGAAATCAAATCAGTATAGACATAATCTACATTTATACCTTTAAGATAAAGTATTCCGCTAAGTTTTTTATAATCATTAATTTCAAATTTTGATGCTAGATGAAAAGTTTGGTTATCATTTTCTTGATTAAAAGTCGTGAACAAATGATATGATTCTGAGTCATTAAAAATGACTGCATTTAAGTTATATAAGTTGTGACTTTTACTGGAATCGAGATTATATAAATTAATTGTTGAATTGGAAAATCTTAGTTTCAATGAATCTATTAAATTATTTCTTGCTTCTAAATTAAGATTTGCAAAAATATCGTAATTATTGATTAGAATTTTGCTATCACTATATTTAATTAATAAATTTGATCCTACTAAATCTAACTCTTTAATAGTAAACATAATATTCTCAAGCGAAAACTTCAAACCTATATTTACAATGAGTTGTTTACTTTTTAATAATTTGTCATCTTGTGTATTGAGAATTAAATCTTCAATTATAATTGATGGGTTTAAACCACTCCATTTTATTGATAGTGAATCAAAATTTGCATTTAAATCTGTCCTATCCTTAAATTCATTCTTTATACTATCTTTATAATATCTATTAACAATATCTGTATTTTCAGTAATAATGACTACCGAAAATATCAAAATTAAAAGGGCACCAAAGATATTAGCGAGATATAAAAGTATTCTCCTCATTATCTAATTTGAGTGAACCTCTGGATTAATACTTTCATCCCATAGCTTCTCTAAAGAAAAAAATTCTCTTGCTGTAGGATGCATGACGTGAACTAACAAATCACCATAATCAATTAAAATCCACTCAGATTGATTATAACCCTCAATACCTAATGGTTTGATTTTATCTTTTTTCAGTTTATCTATGAGATTATCTGCAATTGCCTGAATATGCCTTGTTGACCGTCCAGATGCAATCATCATAAAGTCCGTAACAGAAGATTTATCTTTTACATCCAGAATAGAAATGTTCTCGGCTTTGTTGTCCTCTAAAATATTTTGTATACTAGATAATAATTTCATGATTAATAAATCTTGTTCAGAGATAACCACTCTTGTAAATCTTTATCAATGAGACCATCAATTAATTGATTATTTTTCAATATTTCCCTTACCATGCTTGATGAGATTTTAATCTCCATTGCATCCTCATATAATATATTACCATATCTTTTACTATCAAATACAGTGACGTCTTTTGTGATTTTCTTCGATAGAAATTTAGGTAAATTATTTATTAAATCATCGTATGAATGCCCATCTCTTTTGAGGATAATTATATTACATAAACCCAAAATCTGCTCAAAATCTTTCCATTCTGGCAGCGTATAAAAAGCATCAGCTCCTAAAATTAAAACTAAATCTGCATCAGGAGATTCTTGTTGCAGGGATTTTAACGTGTCAACTGTATAAGATGTACCTTTTCTTTTAATTTCACGTAAATCTATTTTAAAATTATGTTTATTTATACTAATCTCTAGCATTTTTATCCTTTGTTTAGGAGTAGCTACGATTTTTTTTCTTGAATTAACAATAAATGTTGGAATAAATATTATCTCATTAAAACTGTGTAGTTTTTTTATTTTCAAAAGTGTTGTGATATGTCCCATGTGCACTGGATCGAATGACCCACCAAAGATACCAAGCTTTTTTTTGAATTTCATTCTATTGTCTTGTTTTTCCTTTACTGGTAACAATATACTTTTGATTAGTTAATCCAATTAATCCTACTGGGCCACGCGCATGAAGTTTATCAGTGCTTATACCAATCTCGGCTCCAAGTCCATACTCAAAACCATCAGCAAATCTTGTAGATGTATTTACCATTACTGAACTTGAATCTACTTTCTGCATAAATACTTTTATTGCACGCTTATCTTGAGAAATTATTGCATCTGTATGCATAGAACCATATTTAGATATATGAGATATTGCGTCTTCCAAAGATTTAACGATTTTAACAGCTAAGACTGGACCTAGATATTCCCTATACCAATCACTCTCATTAGCTACTTTTGACTCAGGAAAAATCTTCCTTATTTTTTTACAACCTCTCACCTCAATACCCGAATCTACTAATGCAGTTAATATCTCGGTTGTTTTCTTAACAGAATACTTTTCATGTATAAGCAATGTCTCTATAGCATTACAAACACCAAGTCGTTGAATCTTGGAATTGAGTGAAACATCATAAGCTATCTTGTGATTCGCATCTAGATTAATAAAAACATGACAGTTACCATCTAAGTGTTTAATCATTGGTATCTTGGATTCTTGCATAATCATCTCAATAAGTGACTTACCTCCTCTAGGGATAACAACATCTATGTGATTGATTTTTTTCAGCAGATACTTCAATGCTTGTCGATTAGTTGTTTTAATAAGTTGCACTAAATGGCTATTCATATTTTCTTTTTTAAGTGCAGCTTTAATAAGTTTCACTAAATACTGATTTGTGTTCAGTGTATCTGACCCACCTTTTAAGATGACAGAGTTCCCAGATTTAAGACATAAACAGGCAGCGTCTATAGTGACGTTCGGTCTAGATTCATATACTATTGCAATGGTTCCTAGTGGCACTCTCATTTGAGATAAACTAATTCCATTTTCTAATTTAATAGATTTAGTTTTTTTATAAAGGGGATCAGGCAACTTAATGATATGTCTTATACAATTAATCATTGATTTTATACGATTAGGAGAAAGAGTCATTCTGTCAATAAAGCTCTCGGAGAGCTTTTTTTTATTTGCAATTACTAAATCTTTCTTATTGTAGGATATTATGTTAGATTCATTTTGTTTTAGTAATAAACAGAGATATTTTAGCATTGCATTTCTCTGCTTTAAATCATAATCTCCAACATCTAAACGAGATTCTAGTGCCTTTTTACACATTTCATCTATAGATTTTCTAATATTCATAACCAAGTCTACGTTCAATCATATCATGATGAGGAGATGAAGTTAGCATTACTACTATCTCCTCAAAATTATCCCAAATATACTCCATTTCAGAATTCGATTTTATATATTTATCTAGGACGAAACAACGTCTTATTAATCTCTCTAGTGAGGAAGGCTCAAAGAGAGACATTACTGTATTATATTGATTTTGTTTGAAATTTGGAATATAGGGTTTTGGTGATATATTTTGCCTCAAATATAATAATTTTCTCACTTCATTTTGTAATAAATAAAGCATGAATACCTCAGATACATTTGAATCTTTAAGATGTCTCAATATCTTCAAACTCCTCTTCTGATTTTGACTTAAAATAGAATCTATCAAATCAAATTCTGAGTATTTAGATGTCATTTGTACGCTTGACAAATATTCGTCAACTTTTGCTGGCTTTAATATCGACATTTTATAAATCTCTTGTGACATACTAGAAGTATTGCCATCATGTATTTCTTTAATTAATTCTAATGATTTATTATCATAATCTATGCCTGCGGAATTGAATTTTGATTTTATCCAAAGATCTAAATTATTACCATTTAAAGGTCTTGTTTCTAAAACTACATACTCTTTCTCAACAAAGTCTAAGAATTTATTTTTTTTTACTGAATTAATCAGTTTTGTGAATTTTAAAATTATAGTTATTCCGTTGGATAATTTTAAATTTTGCAGATAATCTGATAATCTTTTTGGTATTGAAGAAGACAAAATATTTAGAATAACAGCATCGTTGATAGCAAACAAAGATGTAGATTCACAATCATTTCTTATTTCTTCTAGTGAAAAATCATTATCGATATAATGGGTGCTAATATTTGTATCTATGGCTAGGGTTTTTTTAATTACCGACTCTATTTCGTTAATAAGATGGTATGGATCTCCATAAATTAGATATAGGCACGATTTAGGCAAAGGCTTATTATTGAGGATTTGGTTATATGTTATTTTCATATCAATAGAAGAATATATTCTATACAATATATCATGGAAAAAAAAATATCTCATGGTGAAATAGGATTTATAGGCCTAGGTATTATGGGGAAACCTATGATTCTTAACCTTCTTAAATCAGGTTATAGAGTTAGGTTTTTTGCCAGAAGAGAATCTGTAGTAAATGATGTTAAAAAAAAGGGTGGTATTCATTGTAGTAATATAAGCAGTCTTACCTCAGCATGTAATATTATTTTTTTGAACCTTACTGATGACAAAGCTATAAATGAAGTCATTTTTGGAAAAAATAAGATATTTGATAACATTAAAAAAAAAATAATATTAGTTGATATGAGCACAATATCACCTCGCACATCTCAAGAGATTGCTTGTAAATTAAGAAGTAGGAAATCACATATTCTAGATTGTCCAGTTTCTGGAGGTGAGATTGGAGCGATTAATGCAAAACTCTCAATAATGGTTGGTGGTGAAAAAATGATATATAAGAAAATTAAGCCTTTGTTATCTTGTCTTGGAAGTAACATTACATATGTTGGTAAAAGTGGAAGTGGGCAGATTGCAAAAGCTTGTAATCAAATTCTTGTAGCGCAGACAATCATAGCAGTGAGTGAAATTATCTTTCTAGCAAAAGAATCAAAAACTGATCCTATTTTAGTACAAAAAGCACTCATGGGAGGTTTTGCAAATAGCAAAATTCTTGATTTACATGGCACGAGAATTATAAAAGGTGATTTCAATCCTGGCTTTAAATCTAAACTACACCTGAAAGACATGAATATAGCGATGGGTCTTTGTGATGAGTTTGGACTCTCGTTGGATGGTGCAAAATATGCAAGGAAAATACTCAAAAAAGCAATTAAGGCAGACTATGGTGAAAAAGACTCGTCTATTATGAGTAAAATTATAAAAAATCTTATAAAATAATGTTTAAAATGTATACACTTTGATTATAATATGGTTATTATGAAATGCATTGATTTTCTAAAAGAGAACGGTATCACCCCAACTAAACAAAGAGTGGAGTTGGCGGATTTAATTTTTAGAGAAAATCAGCACTTCACAGCATCAGATTTAATTGATATTGCCTCAAAATCAGGACTGGAGATATCACAGGCAACTATTTACAACACTCTGTGTCTTTTTGAAAAGAAAAATATCCTTAAGACTATAGACCTTCAAAATGACTGTAAATTCTATGATACTAATCTATCTCCACATCACCACGTCTATAATACATCAACAAATCTGCTCACAGATATTAAAGAAGAGGAAATTAACTTTTCAAAACTTCCAAGTATTCCTAAATCTCTAGTTATTGAAAAAACTGAAGTTCTAATTAAAGTCAAAAACAAAAACTAGTCTAAATCATCTAAAAGAGATTCAGCAATATTATCTGATAATTCAGTGCTGAACTCGTAATCTGAGTGATTCGTTCCAATGCTAATATTTTTAGCATTTTTGATTGATTTAATATATTCTTCATCGAATTGAAATCTCAGAAAGTGTACTGCTGAAGTTTTCCTTTCATTAGACCTTTCAAGATCTTCATCAGCAATAGCAAAAACTCGCTTAAGATTATCAGCACATATCCATACTTCGTTTTCTATACCGTTAAGCTTCGTCAACATTTTTTTTCTCTGACTAACATTAGGATACATAATTAACATAGTGGCTTTTAAGTTATTACCATCTGGTATCAATGGGGTGTAGGCGCCTAATTCATCTTCAACATCTTCTTTTTTAGTAATTTTCTCTATTCTAAGCATTTCCTGTACTTGATAGCGGATTGTTTTAAAATCCTCAAATAGAAGTATTATATGCTCACCAATCATTACAGATCGATGCTTTTTATGTTTTATTACGTCTGTTCTGATTTGCTCTCGTTTTTCATCATAATCCTTTAGTGAGAGCAAGCTGTCAAATGTTAAATTTTCCATTGTGTCCTCTAATTGTTAATTAATTCCATATGCATCTCTAATTAGTGATATTGGATGATTTGAAACATAATCTTTCTTTGATATGTTAGCAATGTGATTACCAGCCAACGAACAATCACTAATAAATGTTGGGTAGTCACCTGAATCTAATGCTCTAGTGATTGGCCTAGCAATCTTAACTGAAATTTTGTGTGTCTCTTCCTTAACTCCATAGGTTCCATCATGACCAGAGCATTTCTCTAGCGCCTCAACGTTTGTGTTGGGGACGAGCTCGAGTACTTTTTTTGTTAACAATCCAAAGTTTTGAACACGTTGATGGCAAGCAACTTGATAAAATACTGATCCTAATTCTTTTTTAAAATCCATTTTGAGATTTCCAGATTTATGTAGAGAGAATAAATATTCAAATGGATCGTAAATCGATTGTGCAATTTTCCTCAACTCTGTATTTTCAGGAAACATCAACGGGAGCTCCTGTTTAAACATAAGAACACATGATGGGACAGGGGCAATTATCTTATAACCATTTTCTACATATTTAGTTAATTCTTTAGAATTAGATTTCATGAGTGATTCTACTTTGTCCAGGTCTCCTAACTCTAGTTTTGGCATGCCACAACAATTATCCTTTTTGATAATCTCAACTGATACATTATTGTGCTTAAGCACCAAAGACAAATCTTCTATTATCTCTGGTTGATTATAGTTATGATAGCAAGTGGTATATATTGCCACCTTGTTACATGTTTCGGAGACATAATCAAGTCGACTAGCCATAGATTTTGCCGTAATTGATGTAAATACTGGCAACTTAGCATCTACATGTATACGTAGAAATCTTGATAGTATCTCTCTAAAAAATGTAATCTTGTTGAAATAATTTACAATAGGAGCAAAAATCCTATTTGCAAATAATTTACCAAGTGTATCAGTAGATGTTAAGACTCTATCTCGAAGTGATGGTCTTTTCTTATTAAACTTAATTCTTTTAGCGCGAAGCATTAGGTGTGGAAAATCAATCTCCCACTCATGAGGAGGAACATATGGGCATTTGGTTAAGAAACATAGGTCGCATAAGTAGCAATGATCAACAACCTCCTCAAATTGAGAGTATTCAACACCGTCAACTTCAAAAGTATCAGACTCATCAATTAGATCAAACAATGAAGGGAAAGAGTTGCATAAACTAACACATCTTCTACACCCATGACATGCGTCTGCTACTCTCCTTAACTCCTTCTCGAATAAATCCTCATTTAGATAATCAGGATTTTTCCAGTCTATGTTATGACGGACTGGTCTTTCTAAACCACCTTCCATTCTCTCTCCCAAAAGAAACACTCCCCACCTTGGGGAGTGTCAGCTAAAAAAATTATGCAAGTGCTTCTAGTGCTTTAGTAAACCTATTTGCGTGGGATCGTTCAGCTTTTGCAAGCGTCTCAAACCAGTCAGCTATTTCATCAAAACCTTCATCCCTTGCTGTTTTGGCCATACCAGGATACATGTCAGTGTACTCGTGTGTTTCTCCAGCAATTGCAGCTTTAAGATTAGATTCGCTATCACCAATTGGCTCTCCTGTTGCAGGATCTCCACACTCCTTCTCAAGATATTCTAGGTGACCATGTGCATGTCCAGTCTCTCCTTCTGCGGTCGAACGAAAAACGGTTGCTACATCGTTTTGGCCTTCTACATCTGCCTTCGCAGCAAAGTATAAATATCTTCTATTTGCTTGAGACTCCCCAGCAAAAGCATCTTTCAAATTTTGTTCTGTTTTAGAACCTTTTAAACTCATAATTCTCTCCCAAAAACTACACTGTTTTTTATATGTCTATTTAGAATGATTCTAATTTTATTATTAATAGTTGTCAACTAAAATATGTTAAACTGATAATCTGTATTGAGAATCACTATCGAATGGGAGTAGCCTTATATTATTTGATCTCTACAAAAAACTTATTTTTCTTCTACCTCCTGAGATTTCACACACTGCAAGTCTTAAAACTGCCGATTTTTTATACAAATTTTTTCCAAAAAACAATCTAGAAGACCAAAAGATTATTAAGTTGATGGGGATAGATTTTGCAGGGAAATTAGGTTTAGCAGCTGGATTTGACAAGAATGGTGATTATTTAAACTTTAGCAATAATATTGGACTAGGATTTGTCGAGCTTGGCACGGTAACACCAAGAGCTCAGTACGGTAATAAGAAACCTCGTGTTTATAGAATATCTAATGATATGGCGATTGTAAATCACCTCGGATTCAATAATAAAGGAGTTTTATATCTGAAAAATAAACTTAAATCTTTCGAAAGAAGAATCCCTATAGGAGTAAATGTTGGTAAAAATGCTTCGACTAGTATTGAATCTGCGCACGAGGATTATATTTATTGTATAAGGGAGGTTCATAGTATGAGTGATTACATTACGCTAAATATATCTTCTCCAAATACGGTAAATCTCAGGGAACTTCATACAGAAAAGTATCTTGATGATTTTCTACACAAAATTAAAGAGAGCTGCGACCAACTTTCAAAAAAAAATAGCAAAAATGTTCCGCTTTTGTTGAAAATATCGCCAGACCACCAAGAAGATAAACTTGAAGAACTTTGTAGAATAATAAATAATCATGAAATTCAAGGAGTAATTTTAGCCAATACATCTGTAGATAAATCTTTGTTGTCCACAAGGATGTATGATCACGTTAATGGAGGCGTTAGTGGTCTTCCAATCTCTAAAAAATCAACAAAGATGATAGAAATTTTCAGAGATTTGCTACATAAAGACACTGTCATTATCGGATGTGGTGGTATTGTGTCAAAATCGAGTGCGGACGAGAAAATAAAGGCTGGTGCAAACCTTCTTCAAGTCTACACTGGTTTGGTCTATAAAGGCTTGCAGCTAATTAAACAAATCAATGACTAACTCGGCTTCCAAATTCCAAAAGCTTCTTTTGGCTCATCACTAGTTGCCTCAGCTACTGATCCCTTAGTCTGTTGATCATATACATATTTTGTGAAATCAAGAATCTGCTTTAATATTTCAGTTTGCTGATCAGATGGTAAATTTGAAGTTGCTACTATCGATCCGACAATTGCTGACAAATATTGTGCGGCTAAAATTGGATCTTGGTTAGCCGGCTCGTAATCAATTAGCACTTTTTGAATATTCTTAATTAATTCTGGTTTCAAAACTATTTCTGTCATGTTTTTACTATAACATAAAATAAGATTATACTCATAATATGAATGAAATAAAAAAACCCTATAAAATTACAACTTTTGAGAGCGGGCCAATGGCCAATTTTATTTATTTAATAGAGGATATCGCCACGAAAAAGTGTGCTGTAGTGGACCCAGCGTGGAATCTTATGGAGATTTTTGAGTACATACAACAAAAAAGTTTAACACTCGAGAGAATACTTCTAACACATAGTCATAATGACCATGTTAATGCAATAGATAAAATCCTTGAGAACTATGATACCCCCATTAATATTAATCGTGATGAACAGGTTTTTTGGGGGAAGAAATATGACAATTTTTGTCTAAACTATGGTGGTGATTTAATTAGTTTAGGCAACACAAATATAAAATCTATTCATACGCCTGGACATACACCAGGATCCACATGTTACTATATAGGTGATGATTTAATTGCAGGGGATACATTATTTGTATTTGGATGTGGTCGCTGTGATCTTCATGGTGGTAATCCGGAATTGATGTATAAATCACTTCGCCAAATTCGTGAAAGCCTAAACAATGACACAATAATCTTACCAGGTCATAATTACTCTACAAAAAAAACATCGACACTCAATAATGAGATTAAAAATAATCCTTTTTTTCATTTTGATGACCTAAATAAATTTGTTCAATACAGGATGGTAACTCACGATAAGATTAGAACATCACCATATGGACCTGTTCCAAAATAAATCTATAAATCTTAGTTTTTTATCCTAGCAATTAGTTTAGTGAATATTAATGATGCTGCATTGGAGGTCATCTCTTTTTTGATTTGTGCCTCCCTGTCAGCATTACCCATAATGTTATTCTCATCGAAAGAGTAATCCCTATAGAGCGATAATGTCTCTTCTTTAGATTTTTCATCTGGGCCGCTTATCTGATATGTGACATTGTAAATTAACTCATATTCATTCACTCTACCAGAGATATTTATTGATAATTGTCTCCTATTAAATACTTCGGATACAATTTTCACTCTATAAAGATCTCTATCAGCTTTGTTAACAACTTTAATGTCACTATTGGAAAATCTTTGACTTATATTCCTCACTAAATCACTATATTTTTGTGATACAACGGAGACTTGTTTCAGGTCCGATGGCAAATCAATATTACCACGAAGTTGATAACCACAACCAGAGAGTAGCACGGCTATAATTAAATATGTAATTGTTGAATATTTATACATTTAAATCACGTAATTAATAATTTTATCTCTTATGAAGATAATTTTTTTCTCTTTCTTATCAAAATATTTGCTCATTTTTTCGTCTTCCTTAACTAAAATATTCACTTGATCTTTTGAAGACCCAGGCTTTGTTAAGATTCTTCCTCTGACTTTACCATTAATTTGCACAACAATCTCTGTCTCTTTTTCAATTAATGAATCTTTATCAGATACTGGCCATGATTGGTCTACTAAGTTCTCTGAATTAATACAATCCCACCAAATTTTTTGACTAATATGAGGTACGAAAGGAGAAAGTAACTTAGTCATTACTTTTAAACCATGGATGCAAAAATCTTTATTAGGTCTCTCTTGATCCAAATATCTAGAAAATTCATTGAGTAACTCCATAATAGTCGATACTGCTGTATTAAAATTTTTCCTTACAAATACATCTTTAGTTACCTTGTCAATGCTTTTATTCAGTTTAACATTAATATTGTCAAACGACTTATTATCATGAGTATCGTTCTCGTGCTTCAACTTGTTTACTCTGTAAGCGAATTTCCAAAACCTTTTAAGGAATTTATATGATCCTTCTATGGCAGAGTCTGACCACTCTAAGTTATTATCAGGTGGAGCAGCAAACATTATAAAAAGTCTTAATGTATCAGCTCCATATTTCTTAATTATGTCATCTGGGTCAATCGTGTTTCCTTTAGATTTTGACATTTTTGCACCATCTTTCAAAACCATTCCCTGAGATAAGAGAGATTTGAACGGTTCAGATGACTTAACTAAACCTATATCTCTCATAAGCTTATGAAAAAAACGAGCGTACAACAAATGCAAGATGGCATGCTCTATTCCTCCAACATATTGATCAACTGGAAGCCACGAGTTAACCCTGTCATCTAAGATTTTTTCTTCATTATTAGCTGATAAGAACCGCAGATAATACCATGATGATTCAAAAAAAGTATCAAAGGTATCTGTTTCTCGTATAGATTTTTTTCCTGTGTGAGGACATTGGAAGTTCTTCCAAGTTGGATGTGATTCCAGTGGGTTACCATCAACACTAAAGTCAATGTCTTTGGGTAATTCCACCGGAAGTTCTGATTCCGGAATAGGGTGCATAGTCCCATCCTGGTGATAATATACGGGTATTGGGCAACCCCAATACCTCTGTCTTGATATACCCCAATCTCTGAGTCGATAATTAGTTTCTGATTTACCAAGATTATTTTTTTCCAGAAATTTGATTATCTTACTTTTCGCTTCACATGAACCCAAACCCGAAAAATCTGAGGAATTAACCAATTTACCCTCACCTGTATATGCTTTATCATCAGTTGCATGCTCTGAATCTATAACTGTAATAAAAGGGAGATTGTATTTACTAGCAAACTCATAATCTCTCTGATCGTGAGCAGGCACGGACATCACACAACCAGTACCATAATCAGATAATACGTAATTGGCAATCCATATTGGAATATCTTCTTTGGTAACAGGGTTCTCCGCTACATACTCTGTTTTAATACCCTCTTTATCTAATTGATGAACAGTCTCTTCCGATACTTTTATTTTAGAGCATTTAAGAATAAAATTTTTTGTCTCTTTTGAAAGAGACGTCTTTGATTTAAAAAATGAGTGATTTGGAGATAGTGCTAAATAAGATACTCCACAAATTGTGTCTGGTCTTGTGGTGTAAACTTCTAAATAATCTCTTGCTCCCTTAATCTTGAATTTAATCACAGCACCTTCGGATTTCCCTATCCAATTTTTCTGCATAGTAATCACGGATTTAGGCCAATCTTTGAGTTCGTCTAAACTGCTAAGTAACTCCTCTGCGTATGATGATATTCTCAGAAACCATTGTGGTATCTCCCTTCTTTCAACTAAAGCTCCTGACCTCCAGCCCCTACCGTCAATAACTTGCTCATTCGCTAAAACAGTCTTATCAACTGGGTCCCAGTTAACTTCTGATTTTTTTCGATAAACGAGACCCTTTTCCAGTAATTTGAGAAAAAACCATTGCTCCCACTTATAATAACTTGGTTCACAAGTCGATAGCTCGTGGCTCCAATTATAACTAAAACCAAGTCTTTTCAATTGTCCTCTCATATATTTTATGTTTTCTTTAGTCCAATCTTCTGGATGAATTCTATTTTTGATAGCTGCGTTCTCTGCAGGTAAACCAAAAGAGTCCCATCCCATTGGTTGAAAAACTTTTTTGCCTAGCATTCTATTAGCTCGAGAGATTACATCACCAATTGTGTAATTTCTAACATGCCCAATGTGCAATTTCCCACTTGGATATGGGAACATGGAGAGACAATAATAACTTTCACTGCTATTCACATCAATTGATGTAGAAAAAGAATCATTATCATTCCAATATTTCTGAACTACTTCTTCTACTTTTTTGGGATTATAATCTTCGCTCATATTTTCTTATTCTTGCCACATAAAAAATTATTATTATAAATATTAGCATCAAAACTGGATAATCACCAAAACGGCTAAATGGTGTTGAGCCAGTTATTGCAAAAATAGGTGACTCGATTACTCCAGAAGTATTGTAATCCAATTTTTTCATAACTCTCCCTTGTTTATTTATGATGGCAGATATACCTGTGTTTGCTGATCTTATTAGATTTCGTTGAAATTCTACAGCTCTAACTTGAGTTATCTGTAAATGCTGATGAGGTGCAAAAGAGTTACCAAACCAAGAGTCATTACTTAAGTTGACTATGATACTATAATCATCATTATTAATGTCTATTAACGACGAATATGCTGATTCGTAACAAATTATAGGAATCAGTTTGAAATCTTTATATGTAAAGATATTTTGCTTTAAATCGCCAGGTGATAAATTAGACATTGGAATTGCCAGAGTTTGCGCTAACGGTTCAAGTAATGATTTCAGAGGTGTATATTCACCAAATGGGACTAGGTGTCTTTTATCATAAAACTGCTCTGTATTATTCAGAAGAATCATACTATTAAAAATACGATTCTTCTCTTTTCTAAAAATACCAGCAATTAGGCTATTTGATTGTTTGAGTATTTTATTTTTGTAAAAGTTTGTGCCTGATGTATATACAGTAGGCAGCGCTGTCTCAGGCATTATAATTAATTCGCTCTCTATTTTCTCAGACAATGATATATATTTTTCCTCTATCTTATTCAGATTTGATATGTTAAATTTTGAATCTTGTTTTATATTAGGCTGAATTATTGCAACAGAAATTGATTCTTTACCAGACTCTTCAACCCATGAAAGATGATATTGAGAAATAAATAAGATTAAAATGATGATTAATAGAGTAAGTTTATTATATATGAATTTTTTTTTGTTAATAAACATAATGGCTAGATAAGTAGAAATCAAAATAATGATGAAGCTTACGAAATGGCTGCCTAGATATGGATACATATTATCGAAAATTGTATGTATTTGACTATGCCCAATAATAAGCCAAGGAAAACCAGTAAAAAGGTTGGAACGAATGAACTCGACTAGTACTAGAAATGATGCAGGAGCAAAAATAGAAAGTGTATTATCATAATCAAAATAGTTTCTATTGATAAAAAAACCAACAATAATAAAGTAGCTTGATTGTATAAAAATAAAAAATATAGTGAGAATACTGGAAATGAATATTCCTCCATTTCCATATACTAAGATACTATTAAAAATCCACGAGGTGCCCACAGAGAATATGGTCAATCCATATACAAATGATAAAACTATCGCATTCTTTCTTGATTGCGTAATTATCAAACTTATGAAAATTATAAGTGAGATGTAGATTACAAACTTATAACTAAACGGAGGGAAGGCTAAAACATATAAAATGCCAGCTACAGTAACAGAAATTAACTCCTTTAACCTCACCAGAGTTTACTTAATCCTGACCGTTAGTTTCTGTTATAACTTGGACTCTCTTAATTTTCTTTGAATCTGCAGATAATACCTTGAAAGATAAGTTCTTTGTGTGAAGAACTTCGGATATGTCTGGGACTTTCTCAAATTGATTTATCAAATATCCGCCTATAGTTTCTATATCATCATCTTCGAAATCTGATGAAAAATATGAGTTGAAATCATCCAAAGATGTAAGCGCATCCACTATATATTCATTATCACCTTTTGGAATAATAAATGAATCATTGCGCTGATCATGCTCGTCATCTATTTCGCCGACAATTTCCTCTAAGACATCTTCAATTGTTATTAGCCCTGAAACACCGCCATGCTCGTCTATGACTATTGCTATATGGTTACGATTAGCTTTAAATTCATTAAGGAGAATGTTTACTCTTTTGCTTTCGGGAACAAACACTGCAGATCTGAGTAGTTCATGCATGTCAAACCCATCATTATCTGCATCAGATACTTTTTTCAAAAGATCTTTTGCTAAAAGAACGCCTATTATTTCATCCTTGTTGTCATCAATTACTGGGAATCTGGAATGGCCAGATGTCGTAACTTTTTTTATTATTTCATTTAAATCATCTGAAATATCGATTACCTTCATATGTGGTCTGGGAATCATTATTTCTCTAACTTGTATCTCTGATACTTTAAAAACACCCTCTATCATCGCCATAGACTCATTATCAAGAAGACCTCCTGATACTGACTCTTTCAATAACTCAAGTAAATCAACTTTAGCTTTAGGAGAGTTTGAGAAAATTTTTGCTAAATTTTCAAATACCGATGTTTTCTTAGTTTTCATAGTAAGGATTAGAAAAACCTATTTGGTTCATTAAATATATTTCTTTTTCTTCCATGGTCTCTTTATTTTTTTTAAGTATGTGATCATAGCCCTGTAGATGGAGCATGGAATGAACAACCATATGAGCCCATCGTTTATCAGAATCTATATTAAATTTTCTTGATTCTCTTTTCACTACATCACCACAGATTATTATATCGCCGAGGAAGCCTGATTGGCTAGATTGTGTCAAAACGTCAGGGAAAGAAAGCACATTACATGGTTTTTTTTTATTAAAATATTTTTTGTTAAGAGATTTCATTTCATTGACTGAGGCAAGCTTTATGTTAACTGATGTTTTATTTTGCCCAAGATAAGCTTTCCTTGCCCATTTACGTATCTTATACTCGCTTGGGTATCCATTTTGGTGATCGTAATCTATAAACTTGACACTTAGCGATTTATTTATCTCTTTCTTCATATTCTTTTATAATATCTCTTACAATTTTATGTCGTATAACTTCACTTGACTTAAATTCTGTAATTGAAACTCCATTAACTTTATCAATAAATTCAAGGCAATCTGTTAATCCTGACTTGGTACCCTTTGGTAAGTCTGTCTGACTGAGGTCTCCTGTAACAACCGTCTTTGATCTAAATCCAATTCTTGTCAAAAACATTTTCATTTGAGCTATAGTTGTATTTTGTGCTTCGTCTAATATTATAAATGCATCATTTAGGGTCCTTCCTCTCATGTAAGCAAGAAGAACTATTTCTATAGTTTTCTTCTCAAGCAACTTGTTTATTTGCGACTGTCCAGCAATCTCATTAAGAGCATCATATATTGGTTGCAAATATGGATTTACTTTTTCCGCAAGGTCACCAGGCAAAAAACCTAACTTTTCACCTGCCTCAATTGCTGGCCTTGCAAGAAAGATTTTTTTTACTAATCCTTGCTCAAGACTATACATGGCAGATGCAACTGCTAAGAACGTCTTACCTGTCCCAGCTGAGCCTATTCCAAAAATTAAATCGTTCGAGAACATAGATTGAATGAAGTTTTTTTGTGACTTAGTCACAGGTTTTATACTAATTTTTTTACACTTTAGAACACCATCCGTTTGCTCTACAGATTCATCCATTATAGTCTTATTTTCAGAATCATCACTCATTATCATATGGAGTTGCTTTGGGGTTAAATCCTCATATTCAGAAATTATATATAATTTTTGAATCAAATTAGACGTTTTCGGAACATCTACCTCGTCGCCCTTTATAGTAAAGTTATTACCCCGATTAGATATTTCAACATTCATAAAAGATTCAATTTGTCGTAAATTTTCATCGAGTGTACCACACAGCTTTGCTAGCCTAGCATTATCTTGTGGCTTCAGTGTAATATTTGCATGAGTACTCTTACTTGGCAATTTTAGCTCTTGTGTTGTGTTTTTCCTTTTCAAAGTTTTGATTTATTATTTCTCCGTGAACAATATTTTTTATGACACTAGTAATTTCAACATCTACAAAATCTCCAATATAATTTTCTTTCGATTTAAAATTAACAATTTTATTATTACTTGCTCTTCCAAAATATTCACCAAATTTTTTTTTGGAACGATTCTCTACAAGCACTCTTTGATGTGTACCATTCATGCTCTTCGAATATGCTATAGACTGCTCTCTTATTATGTTTTGAAGTTCACGAAGTCTCTTTTTCTTTATTTCCATTGAAACATCATCTTTTTCTATAGTAGCAGGTGTTCCAGGTCTAGGACTGTATATAAAACTATAAGCATCTGTGAAATTTATATCGCATATGAAATCCATTGTTTCCTGAAATTCATTATCAGTTTCTCCTGGATACCCAATAATAAAATCTGAAGTTAAATGTATGTCTGGGCGAATTTTACGTATTTTTCTGATAATACTCTTATATTCCAGCGATGTATGCTTTCTTTTCATACGCATCAGAATGCTATCAGACCCAGATTGAACTGGGAGATGTAAATTATTAGCTAACTTAGGATTTTTATATTCATCGATAAGATCTTGACCAAAATCAATTGGATGAGATGTAGTATGTCGAATACGCTCTACCCCATCAATGTATGACACGTATCTAATCAAATCAGCCAAATAGACTTTATCTTTTGTGAAATTCTCTGATTTGTATGCATTCACATTCTGTCCTAACAGTATAATTTCTTTAGCACCTAATTTCGAAAGACTTGTTACCTCAAATATAATATCATCAAACCTTCTATTTACTTCCTCGCCTCGAGTGTAAGGCACGACACAGAAAGTACAGTATTTACTACAGCCTTCCATAATTGAAACGTATGCACTAGGTGACTTCTTTGTTGAGGATGGTAGGAAATCGAATTTCTCTATTTCAGGAAATGAAACATCTATTTGAGTCTTTTTCTTTTTACTAATAACATCCTCAATCATTTTGGGTAATCTATGAATAGTTTGGGGGCCAAAAATTATATCTACTTCTGGTGACCGTGACTTTATTTTGTTTCCTTCTTGAGTGGCTACACAGCCTCCCACCGCTATAAGAAGATCGGGGTTACTTGACTTATATTTTTTCCATCTTCCAAGTTGATGGAAGACTTTTTCTTGTGCTTTCTCTCTAATTGAGCAAGTATTTAGGAAAAGGAGGTCTGCTCTTTCAGGTTGATTGGTTCTTTCCATCTTGAAATGATGCTGTAGAACATCATCAAGCTTATCAGAATCGTACTCATTCATTTGGCAACCGTGTGTCTGTATGTAAAACTTTTTATCTTCCAGCATTTAATTTAAAAAGGAATATCGTCGTCATTTGTTGATGGAACACTTTGGTCAAAAGTTTCGTTGTTTTGGGATGCACTACTTTCAAATTCTTGATTATCTGACTTAGAGCCTATGAAAGTAAAATTGTCAGAAATGATGTCAGTAGAATATTTTTCAACGCCATCTTTATCTTGCCATTTTCGTGTCTGGAGTCGACCTTCGACATATAATTGTTGGCCTTTTTTGACATATTGACCAATTGTTTCTGCAGGTTTATTGAAGAAAACTACTCTATGCCATTCAGTTTTATCTTCATAAGAACCAGTATCTTGATTCTTAAATTTTCTATTAGTTGCAATAGATAAGTTCACCACAGCATTGCCACTTGGCATATATTTAACTTCAGGATTAGCGCCAACGCGACCTAATATGATTACTTTATTTACAGACATTTATTCTCAAAAAAACCATAAGTAAACTACTATAACTTAAATAATATCTTACGAATAGTAAAAATTCCATATAATCAGGGCTCATATACCCAGATATGTAAGTATTACTCATTCATGACAATATTATATAATATCCAAGTAAAAATAGTGGTATTTGTGGAATAAAATTGACTAAAATTAATTTTTCTCCTGTACCCAGCCCTATTATTGTCCATAATATTACACCTATTGACTGTAGGTAGATGTTGAAGGGATATAGATTCATGTTCGTACAAAACACACCTGTTAAGATGAATATGCTAGCTAACCATTTCATAACATATATTTTCATTGTTACTCCGTTTGTCAGTAAATAAGACTATTACAATCTTTCTTTATTGTAATATGATGCTATCATTTCTCTACAATGAAAAAGAATATTTTTGTTAAAGGAGCAAGGACGCATAATCTTAAAAATATAAACATCGAGATTCCACGAGACAAGCTTATCACGATTACTGGATTATCTGGCTCTGGAAAATCCTCTTTGGCTTTTGATACTATATTTGCAGAAGGTCAACGAAGATATATGGAATCTTTATCCTCATATGCTAGACAATTTCTCTCTATGATGGATAAGCCAGATGTCGATATTATTGAGGGCTTATCTCCCGCCATTTCTATTGAGCAGAAATCATCATCACATAATCCAAGATCTACGGTTGGAACAGTGACAGAAATCTATGACTATTTAAGACTTCTTTTTGCAAGAGTTGGATCACCGCAATGTCCTGAACATTCTATCGAACTTAAGGCTATGTCTTACAGTGATATTGCAGAAAAAATTTTAAAAGATTACAAAAATAATAAGATTATGATTATTGCTCCAGTTGTAAAACAACAAAAAGGTGAGCATGTTAAGTTAATCCAATCTTTTGCGCAACAGGGTTTTAGGAGGATTAGAGTAAATGGTGAGATAGTCGATATATCAGATATGTCAAAACACATGATTAATCATGTGATAAATCCCAAAAAGAAAAATGATATTGAATTTGTAATTGATCGCTTCAGCGCTATCACGAGTGATAATAAAATGAGAGTAGTAGAATCTGTAGAGCTATGCTCTGATTTTTCTTCGGGGATAGTAAACGTTTTAGATTCTGATAAAAATACTATTGTAGATATATTTTCAACAAAATATGCGTGTCCACACTGTGGCTACTCAATTGCAGAACTAGAGCCAAAACTCTTTTCATTTAATAGTCCAGCAGGAGCATGTTCATCTTGTGATGGTCTAGGGGTTAGAGAGTTTTTTGATCCAGACAAGATTATTGTAAATCAAGAATTAAGTCTCAAAAGAGGTGCTATCTATGGTTGGGACGACAAAAGTGCATATTACTCATTACTACTTCAAAGTTTAGCAGATCATTATCAAATTGATCTTTCATTACCATATAATAAATTACCCAAAAATTTCAAAAAAATACTATTTTATGGAAGCGATACTGATGTAATCAAAATGAAATATGTCAGAGGCTATCGAAGCAAAAATGCTGACGACTTTGTTATAAAAAAAGAGATTTGGGAGGGTATAATTGAAAAATTTGAGAGGCAATATGAGTCCGGTTCTTACTCTAAAAAAGAAAGATTGGTGAAATATCTATCTGTAGATAAATGTTCTAGTTGTCAAGGGACTAGATTAAATCAAAGCAGTAGAAACATATTTGTTTTTAAGAAGTCTATTAGTGATGTAACTTCAATGACAATCGGAGAATGTTTAGCTTTTTTCAAAAAAAATAAATTCAAAGGTATGAATAAAGAGGTATCTAGTAAAATTATCCAAGAAATCATGAGTAGACTAAGTTTTCTTAATAATGTTGGTCTAAATTATTTGACCTTGGATAGAAGTGCTGAGACTTTATCTGGAGGAGAGGCCCAGCGTATTCGACTAGCTAGTCAAATAGGCTCTGGATTGGTGGGTGTAATGTATATTCTTGATGAACCTTCGATTGGCTTACATCAAAGAGATAATGATAAACTTCTCGACACATTGAAGAACTTAAGAGATCTTGGAAATACTGTTATTGTTGTAGAACATGATGAGGATACTATCTTAAACTCTGATTGTGTCGTTGATATTGGTCCAGGTGCTGGAGAATCAGGTGGTGAGGTAGTATATGTGGGAGGACCCTCGGGAATAAAAAAAGTAGAAAACTCTTTCACAGGAATGTATCTATCTAAAAAAAAGCAGATTATGATTCCGAAAAAAAGAAAAGAAATAAAACACGATTCTATTATGAGAATCCACAAGGCAAGCGCCAACAACCTCAAAAATATAGATGTCGAAATTCCTCTCGGTTTGATGACTTGTATCACGGGTGTGTCAGGATCCGGAAAATCTACGCTCGTGAATGATGTTATTTACGAATATATATATAATGAATTTTCTGAAAAAGATAACTCTCAGACAGGTTGTAGTAAAATAACTGGTTTAGATAAGTTAGATAAAATAATAGAAATTGACCAAAGCCCTATAGGGAGAACGCCCAGATCAAACCCAGTTACTTATACGGGAATTTTTACACACATAAGAGAATTATTCTCTCGTAATAAAGAGGCAAGATCTAGAGGATATGGTCCTGGAAGGTTTAGCTTTAATGTAAAGGAAGGGAGATGCAATGCGTGTGATGGGGATGGTGTTATAAGAGTGGAAATGCATTTTTTATCTGATGTATATGTAAAATGTGATAAATGTAAAGGTAAGAGGTATAATGAGCAAACGCTTGAGATTGAGTTAAAGGGTAAAAATATCACTGATGTGTTAAATATGAGAATATCTGAAGCAATTAACTTCTTTGAAAATTATCCTATCATCAAACGTAAATTAGATATTCTGGACGAAGTTGGTTTATCTTATATTAAACTGGGCCAAAACGCGACGACTCTCTCTGGCGGTGAGGCACAAAGAATCAAGTTAGCTAAAGAACTCATTAAAAGAGATACTGGTAGAACTATTTACATACTTGATGAGCCTACAACTGGGTTACATTTTCATGATGTCGCAAAACTTCTTAAAGTACTAGAAAAGCTTAAACAACGAGGTAACACACTACTTATAATTGAGCATAATTTAGAAGTTATAAAAACAGCAGATTGGATAATTGATCTTGGTCCTGAGGGCGGACTAGGGGGAGGAAAATTGATTGCAAAAGGAACGCCCGAGGACGTAGCTAAATATAATGAATCTTTTACAGGAAATTTTCTAAAAACTAAACTTGTCTAGCTTACTAATTCCACAAATGCTTTTGGTGAGGCGTCGCCAGATTTAAAACCATTTTTAAGAATTCTTAAATAACCACCATTTCTCTCCTTGAACCTTGGACCGAGCTCTTCGAAGAGTTTTTTAACGACTTGTTTGTCTCTAATTTTTGAATATGCCATTCTCCTTCTCATAAGATTATCTTTCTTAGCTAGAGTTATTAGGGGCTCAGCTGTGCGTCTTAGTTCTTTGGCCTTTGCTAGGGACGTTTCTATCTGTTCATGCTTGAACAAGGATAGCGTTAAATTCTTCATCAATGACTTCCTATGTGAAGAATTCCTGTTAAGTTGTCTACCGTTTTTTTTATGTCTCATAATCTTTTTTCTATACCTTTTGGTGGCCAATCCTCTAATTTGATACCTAGCGATAGACTATGTGTTGCCAAGACATCCTTGATTTCAGTTAATGATTTTTTACCCAAGTTAGGTGTCTTTAATAGCTCATTTTCACTCCTCTGAACAAGGTCTCCTATATAGTAGATATTCTCTGCTTTGAGGCAATTTGCTGATCTTACTGTAAGCTCTAAATCATCAACCGGTCTGAGTAATACTGGGTCAATTTGAGGAACATCTGAGTCATCCTCAGTGTCTTCTTGAACTTCTAAATATGTGAATACATCTAGTTGATTTCTCAAAATTTGACCAGCTTTCCTTATTGCATCCTCTGGTTCTATCGTAGCATTTGTTTTGAGATCAATAACAAGTTTATCTAAATCGGTTCTCTGCTTAACCCTGGCTGTATCAACATTGTATGTAACTTGAACAACAGGACTAAATGATGCATCTAATTGCATTTTTCCTATACCTAAATCATCTTGTTCATTAAATTTTCTTTTTTGTGCTTGTTGATAACCTCTCCCTCTTGTAACAGTCATATTGATGACTAATTCTGTTTTATCATTTGTTATATTTGCAATACAAAATGCTGGATTCTTTATTTCTAAGTCAGCACTCTCAGTAATATCTGATGCAAGTACTGGACCTTTGCCTTTTTTTCTAAGTGTTATATTTACACTCTCTTTTTCATGTAAAACAAGCGCTAGTTGTTTTATATTTAATAAGATTTCCAATACATCCTCTTGCACCCCCTCGATTGTGCTATATTCATGAAGAATATTTTCGATGGTTACTTCTGTTACCGCACTACCAGGCAATGATGATAACAATACTCTCCTGAGCGCGTTGCCAAGCGTGTGTCCGAAACCTCTTTCAAGAGGCTCTATGCTTATTTTTGCGTGCGTAGACGACATTGCCTCGATATCAACTAATTTTGGTTTAAGAAAGTCATTTTTATTCATATATCACCTATTTTGAGTATAATTCGACAATTAAAGATTCATTTATTTCTGCTGGTAATTCTTTTCTTTCAGGATCCCTGATGTAGGTTCCTGCCATGTTTTTTGAGTCTACCTCTATCCAATCACTTGCACTTTTAGTCTCAGCTAAATTCAAAGCAAGTTTGACACGTACTTGATTTTTTTTTGACTCTCTAAGAGAAATTTTATCTTTTGGACAAACCTGATAAGAGGGGATATTAACTAAATTACCATTTACTTGTATATTTTTATGATTCACTAGTTGCCTTGATTCAGCACGTGTTGAACCGAGACCGATTCTATAAACAACATTATCCAACCTTGATTCGAGCATATTAAGTAAATTCTCACCAGTAGAACCTTTCTTGCTAGCTGCTTTTTTATAATAATTTCTAAATTGTTTTTCTAGAATGCCATATATTCTTTTTACTTTTTGTTTTTCTCTTAACTGAACAGAATAATCAGACATCTTCGCTCTTCTAGCATCTGATGGCTGACCAGGTTTCTTTTCGATATTACATTTACTATCGAGAGCTCTTGATCCTGATTTTAAATAAAGGTCAGTGCCCTCTCTTCTCATTAATTTACATTTTGAACCAGTGAATTTTGCCATACTACACCCTCCTCTTCTTCGGTGGTCGACATCCATTATGTGGAAGAGGTGTTATATCTGTTATATTTGTTATTTTATACCCAGCGCTATTAATAGCCCTAACCGCCGAATCTCTTCCAGGACCAGGGCCTTTAACGAGAACTTCTAGAGTTTTCAACCCATAATCAGCTGCCTTGCTACAAGCTTTTTCTGCGGCTACTTGTGCAGCAAATGGTGTACTTTTTCTTGATCCCCGGAAACCAGAGCCACCTGATGTCGCCCACGATAGCGTATTGCCCTGCTTGTCGGTGATTGTGATAATTGTATTGTTGAATGATGCGTAAATGTGAGCCACACCCTCATTAACAATTTTTTTCTCTTTTTTCTTCTTAGTTTTATTTACTGCCATTATTTTGCCTTAAGTATTTTTCTTGGGCCTTTGCGGGTTCTACTATTATTTTTAGTTCGTTGTCCTCTCAAAGGTAAGCTTTTTCTGTGCCTAATACCTCTATACGAGCCTATATCCATTAGACGTTTTATATTAACGGAATTTTCTCTCCTCAAATCACCTTCTAACTGGTATTTTTCTACAAAATTTCTCAATACCTCCAAATCTTGTTCGCTAAGATCCTTTACTTTTTTAGTCCTATCCACGCCAGAATCAGAGCAAATTTTGTTAGCTCTTGTCTCACCAATGCCATATATTGAAGTCAAAGCTATCCAAATATGCTTATTATTCGGTAAATTTATTCCTGCAATTCTTGCCATTTATTTGCTCTCGGTCGACATTTTATATTTCATTTTCATTTAATACAACCTATTTAACCCTGTCTCTGCTTATGTCTTGGATCTTTACTACAAATAATCCTAACAACTCTATTTCGTCTTATAACCCTACAATTGCGGCATAATTTTTTTACAGATGCTCTTACTTTCATTTACCTAAGACCTCCTCCAATTCCTTTAAGATTTGCTTTTTTCATCATTCCCTCGTATTGGTGAGATAAAAGATGAGCTTGAATTTGTGCCATTAAATCCATTACTACTATCACAACAATTAAAAGAGAAGTTCCACCAAAATAGAACGGAACGTTAAAGTATAAAATCAAAAATTCAGGTAATAAACATACTGAAGTAATGTAAATTGCGCCCACAGTTGTAAGTCTCGTAGTGATGTCATCAATATATTTTGCTGTCTGATCACCAGGCCTAATTCCTGGAATAAATGCTCCAGATTTCTTCAAATTATCAGCCGTTTCATTTGAATTAAAAACCAATGCAGTGTAGAAGAAACAAAAAAATATGATTGCAAAGGCATACAACATTATATACAGAGGTTGCCCAGGTGACAGAGATAATGCAATATTCTGAATTACGTTACCTTCGCTGCCAGAACTCCCCCAACTGGCAATTGTGGCTGGGAATAGAATTATGGCCGATGCAAATATTGGCGGAATTACACCTGCCATATTTATCTTTAGAGGAAGATGTGAACTCTGGGCAGCATACATTTTCCTACCTTGCATTTTCCTTGCATAGTTAATTGGAATTTTCCTCTGGCCTCGCTCTATATATATAACGAACGCAGTGATAATTAAAACTAATAAAAATATCAATATTACTGTGAAACCTTGCAACTCTCCATTTCTTGCTAAATCAATAGTGTTACCAATTGCAGAAGGAAGTCCTGCAACAATACCTGCAAAAATGATTATCGAAATTCCATTACCTATGCCTCTCTCTGTAATTTGCTCACCAAGCCAAACTAGGAACATTGTTCCTGTTACCAAAGTTATGACAGCTATTAGTAAAAAAGTTAAACCCGGATCAAGTACAAGAGTAGTACTTGCAGTATTTTGATTTTGCAATGCATTCGCAACACCAGCAGATTGAAGAATAGCAAGTATGACAGTAAAGTATCTTGTATAACTAGTGATTTTTTTTCTGCCTCTCTCACCCTCTTTTCGTAGTTGTATGAGCGGAGAATACACATGAGTCATCATCTGAATAATAATCGAGGCTGATATGTAAGGCATAACACCCAAAGCAAATATTGACATTCTTGATAAAGCTCCACCCGAAAACATGTTGAACATATCGAGAATACTTCCGCGCTGTTGATCAAATAAAAATTGCATTACCGAAGGATCGATGCCAGGTAAAGTGATGAAGCTCCCTAATCGAAATATGATTAATGCGAATATAACAAAGAATACTCTTTGTCTTAGTTCATTTGATTTAGTTAAACCACCGATACTAGTTGAAGTGTTATTGGTCAATCTAGACATAATTATTTACCTATGTGCTCCATCACAGATTTAGTACAAATCATTCCTTTTATTGATTTTTTTTCTTTGATTGTACAAGGCCCAATGATTTTCACTTTCTGGATTTTCTTGTTTACTAACTTATATTTTTTTAAAAGCTCTATGGTAATCTCGTCTTCTTTAATTTTTGATAATCGGTCATATTTGAGTTCCGTAGATAATCTGTTTACTCGCGAAGTAAAACCAACTTTCGGTAATCTTCTTTGCAAAGGCATCTGACCTCCCTCAAAACCAACTTGAACTTTACCTCCTGCTCTGGATTTCTGACCTTTGTGACCTCTTCCGCAGGTTTTTCCTGTCCCAGAGCCAATACCACGCCCCACTCTCTTTCTGGAAGACTTACTATTATTCTTAGGCTTAAGCTCACTTAATAAATTACTCATCTTACTGTGTTACCTCTATCATGTGATTGACAACCCTAATCATTCCACGTATCTCAGGTGAATCCTTCAGTGTAACGATATGGTTAATTTTTCTCAAACCTAGACCCTTGATACAGGCTATTTGTTTAGATGTACATCCAATCGTGCTTTTTTTCTGTCTAATTTTAATAGTTTTTGTAGCCATTATAACTCGCTAGTTTTTTTTCCTCGTTTCGCAGCAATATAAGCAGGGTAAAACATTGATTCTAGGCCCTTGACAGTTGCTTTAACGACATTTATTGGATTTGTTGATCCGATACTTTTCGCAAGAACATTGTGAACGCCTGTTGCTTCAAATACTGCACGCATCGCTCCCCCTGCAATTACACCAGTACCTTCACCCGCTGGCTGCATGTAAATTTTTGCAGAACCATGTGAGTGTGTGACTGGATGAAAAAGTGTGCCTTTCTTAAGCGCAACACTTATCATATTCTTTTTTGCTTTCTCCATAGCTTTTTGTATTGCAATTGGAACTTCTTTTGCTTTTCCATATCCATAGCCAACTCTACCATTGCCATCACCAACAACGGTGAGTGCTGTAAAACCAAATTGTCTTCCACCTTTGACAACTTTTGCTGTTCTATTTACTGCAACAAGTTTTTCGATGTAATCAGTCTTTTTTTCTTCGAATACCATTATATGTTTACTCCATTTTCTCTGATTGACTCAGCAAGCGCCTTAATTTTACCGTGGTATTTATAGCCAGATCTATCAAATGCAATTTTCTCTATTTTTTCTTTTTTGAGAAATTCTGCTACAACTTTTCCAATTATCTTTGAACCTTCGATATTGTTCGATTTAACTTTAGCTTTTAAGTTCTTTTGATTGGATGATATAGTCTTAATTACTTTATCGCCATCGGGTGTAATTACCTGGACATAAATATGATTAAGTGATTTGAAGACGCTTAATCTGTGAGAGCCTGATTCATAAATTCTCTGCCTCGACTTTTTCGCCCTTCTTAATCTTGCAATTTTCTTATTACTATTTCTCCTGATCATTTTTTCTTCGCCTCTTTTTTGACTACAGTCTCGTCATCGTACCTAATGCCTTTACCTTTATATGGCTCTGGCGGTCTGACTGCCCTTATTTCTGAAGCTACTTGTCCGACTTGTTGTTTATCAGCTCCACTGATGACAATTTCTGTTTGTGATGGTGTTTCGATTTTGAGACCGTCTGGTATTGGATATTTAACTGGATGTGAAAATCCAACTGTGAGTTCAAGAATATTGCCTTGAGATTTTGCTCTGTAACCAACGCCTATGAGTTTAAGTGATTTTTTCCAACCAACACTTACACCATACACCATATTTGATAGCAATGCTCTAGTCGTTCCTGATAATGCTTTGAGTTCATCATTCTTAGTTTCAACTAAAACTGTATCATTATTTTGTACAACAGAAATGCCCTCATTTTTACAAAATCCCAGCTTGCCTAAAGGTCCCTCGACTGAAATTTGATTAGTTTCAATGATTAGTTTGACCTTTTCAGAAATCTGTATTGGTTTTTTTGCTACTTTAGACATAATCTTACGAGACTGAACAAATTATCTCTCCTCCACAATTATTTTCTCTGGCTTGTTTGTCTGTCATTACACCTTTTGAGGTAGAGACTATGCAAATACCCAATCCATTATTTACACTTGGTATATCTTTAGCAGACTTGAATACTCTTAAACCTGGTCTGCTCTCTCTTTTGATGTACTCAATTACAGGTTTTCCCTCATAATATTTGAGTGTTACTCTGATTAATTTCTTCAAATCACCCTCAATATCAAGTGCTGAAATATAACCCTCATTCAAGAGAACCTGGCATATTGAAAACTTAATTTTCGAATAAGGAATAAGAGCATTATCCTTATTGGCTCTTTGTGCATTTCTTATCCTAGTGAGTAAGTCAGAGATTGTATCATTCATGCTCATAATTTTTACCAACTTGCCTTTGTTAATCCAGGGATATCCCCTCTCATTGCTGCCTTTCTTAATTTTGATCTTCCAAGTGAAAACTTTCTATAAACTCCTCGTGGTCTACCTGTAAGAGAACATCTTTTTCTTCTTCTGATAGGAAGGGAGTTGAGGGGAAGTTTTTGTAATTGCTTGCGTAATTGACTTGCCTCCTCAAAGGACAAATCGTCTTTTTTTAATCTATTTTTAATTGTTAGCCGCTTAGCTAAGTATTTCTCTGTTAGATTTTCTCGCTTCTTTTCTCTTTGTATTATTGATGATCTTGCCATATCACTTAAATGGAAAATTAAATTCTTTTAATAATTCCATTGCCTCCTCATTGTTTTTAGCACTTGTTGTTATACAAATATCCAAACCTTTAATTTTATCTATTCTATCAAAATCAATTTCTGGGAAGATTATATGTTCTTTTACACCAAGAGTATAATTTCCCCTCCCATCAAAAGAACTTGTGTTAACCCCTCTGAAATCTCTCGTTCTTGGCAAGGATATTTTAATTAGTTTTTCAAAAAAGTCATACATCTTTTGTTTCCTCAGTGTTACTTTACAGCCGATAGGCATGCCTTCACGTAGTTTAAAGTTCGCAATGGACTTTTTCGCATAAGTTAAAACAGCTTTTTGACCTGATATTTGTGTTAATTCTTGCTGTGCTGATTCTAAAACTTTTTTATCACCAGTGGCAGAACCAAGCCCCATATTTAAGGTTATTTTGATTAGTTTAGGAACTTCCATAGCGCTACTCAATTTGAGTCGCTCTCTCAAAGATGGCACAATATTCTCTCTATAAAATTCTTGATATGTATTCATTAGATATCTATCACCTCTTTGTTAGATTTATATATTCTGACCTTCTTTCCATTTTCTAGAGTTTTGCATCCAACCTTATCTGCTTTTTTTGTTATAGGATTAAATATCATCACATTTGATATATTTAATGGCATCTCCCTCTCTATGATGCCACCAGTCTCCTCTTTATTAGGGTTTGGTTTAGTATGCTTTTTAGCTAAATTAACGTTAGTTACAATCAATTTACTGTCATCAATGACTCTGAGAACTTCACCTTTTTTACCCTTATCTTTTCCAGCTATCACTATTACAGAATCACCTTTCTTTAATTTTCTCATAATTCTCCTCAAAGCACCTCAGGTGCTAATGATACAATTTTCATAAATGTAAGTGCTCTTAATTCTCTTGTTACTGGTCCAAAGATTCTTGTTCCAAGTGGCTCTAATTTATTATCTAGTAAAACAACTGCATTACTGTCAAACCTTATCGCTGAACCATCTGGCCGTCTAATGCCTTTTTTTGTCCTAACGATAACTGCATTATATACTTCACCTTTTTTTACTTTACCTTTTGGTATAGCATCCTTAACAGTAACCTTAATTACGTCGCCGATAGTCGCAAATTGTCTGTGTGATCCACCAAGCACTTTGATGCACATCAGCTTTCTTGCGCCACTATTGTCTGCTGACTGAAGAGTTGTTTGCATCTGAATCATTGGTTTTCCTCAGTGACTAATACCCATGATTTTGTTTTTGATATTGGTTTTGATTGTTTAATCACCACTATTTGGCCAATCTCACAAATATTATGTTCATCATGAATATGAAATTTACTTGATCGTTTAATGAATTTTCCATTTACAGGGTGTTTGACCTGTCTTTCAACTAAAACAGTTGCTGATTTATCCATTTTGTTACTAACTACTCGCGCAGATAATGTTTTAATTTTTTTATCAATCATTTTTCTTTATTACCATTGTTTAACACTGTCTTAATTCTTGCTATGTTTATTTTATTCTGACGAAATAAATGAGGCTTGGGATTTAATCCTGAACCTCTCTTCATCTTCAACTCAAATCTCTCTTTTAGAAGTTTCTCAAGCTCAGTTTTTAGTTCCTCTTTTGATTTCTTTACATAATCTTGATATTTCATTACATTATTGCCCTATTTACAAACGAAGTCAGTATAGGTAACTTAGCAGCAGCAAGTCTGAATGCTTCTCTAGCGACCTCCTCAGAGACTCCTTCCATTTCATATAAAACTTTACCTGGTTGTATTTTTGCTACCCAATATTCAACATTACCTTTTCCTTTGCCCATTCTTACTTCAACTGGCTTTTTTGTGATAGGAACATCAGGGAAAATTCTTATCCAAACTTTTCCTCCACGCTTAATATGCCTAGTCATAGCACGTCTCGCTGCCTCAATTTGTCTTGCAGTTACACGGCCACGAGTAAGGGCTTTGAGTCCATATTCACCAAAACTCACCTTTGCTCCTGAAGTAGCAAAACCGCGTAACTTACCTTTTTGCTGTTTTCTATATTTTGTTTTCTTTGGTTGTAACATTTTCTATATTCCAGTTTATTCTTTTGATTTCTTTACAACTGTTTTCTCATCTTCACCAGCTTTTTCATCTTGGTGATAAATCCAAACTTTAATACCAATAATTCCATAAGTAGTGAGTGCCTCAGAAAAACCAAAATTAATATTTGCTCTCAAAGTATGTAATGGCACTCTACCTTCTCTATACCATTCACTTCTAGCAATTTCTGCTCCATTAAGTCTTCCAGCAACATTTACTTTAATACCTAATGCTCCGAGTCTCATAGTATTTGTTACAGCACGTTTCATTGCTCTTCTATACATTATTCTTCGCTCTAGTTGTTGGGCAATACCCTCAGAAACAAGTTGAGCATCTAGTTCTGGTTTTTTAATTTCATTTACATTCAGTTTTATGGTGTTTTTTGGAATGCCTATCATTAGTGAAATTTTTTCTCTATATTTCTCAATATCTTCACCTTTTTTTCCGATAACAATTCCTGGCCTTGATGAAAACACAGTAATAACACATTCTTTTGTTGGGCGCTCAATCAAAATCTTACTTACTTGGGCTTGTTTGAGTTTATCTCTTAGATAATCTCTAATTTTAATATCCTCTAGCAAAAATTTTGAATACTCTTTTGTTGAGGCATACCATTTCGAGTTCCAATCTGTGGAAATTCCTAATCTAATACCAGTAGGATGAACTTTTTGTCCCATATTTAATTCTCCTTCCCGTCAGAAACTATAACCGTAATGTGGCTGCTTCTTTTTAGGATTTGATTTACTCTTCCTCTAGCCCTAGGAATGTGTCTTTTTGCCATTGGTCCCTCATCAACAAGAACATTTTTAACGATTAATTCATCTATATCCAATGAATTATTATTCTCCGCATTTGCTACAGCAGATTCCAATACTTTCATTATCATTTTGGATGCTTTTTTATTATTGAATTCCAAAAATTGCAAAGCTTGATTAACCTTGAGGCCTCTAACAGAGTTAGCCACTAGTCTACATTTTTGTGCAGATATTTTTTGATATTTTAGAATAGCTCTCGTGTCCATTTATTTTGCCTTTGCTTTCCTATCACCTGAATGACCTTTAAATACCCTGGTAGGAGAAAATTCTCCTAGTTTATGACCTACCATATTTTCACTTACATAAACAGGTATATGTTGTTTACCATTGTGTACTGAAATAGTTAAACCAACCATGTCTGGAGATATAACAGATCTACGTGACCAAGTTTTAATTGGTCGCTTATCATTGGTTTCTATTGCTTTCTCAACTTTGCTTTGAAGATGGTAATCAATAAACGGTCCTTTTTTGAGTGATCTGGTCATCTATTTACCTCTCCTTTTAGAAGTACGTCTCCTTATTATCATAGAAGAGGTTCTTTTGTTAGATCTTGTCTTGTATCCTTTTGTTGGAGTACCCCATGGTGAAACTGGGTCTCTTCCTCCTGATGTTTTGCCTTCACCACCTCCATGAGGATGATCTATAGGATTCATTGCAACTCCCCTAACAGTAGGTCGTATACCAAGCCATCTTTTTGCGCCAGCTTTGCCATAAGACTGAAGATTGTATTCGCTATTACCAACTTCACCAACTGTAGCTCTACAATTTGAATTGATTTTTCTCATTTCACCTGACTTAAGCTTAAGAGTGGCATATTCACCTTCTATAGCAGCTATTTGAGCAACTGTTCCTGCACTCCTTGCTATTTGTGCTCCTTTTCCTGGTTTCATTTCAATACAGTGAACTTGAGTTCCTACAGGTATGTTTTTGAGTGGAAGGGAATTACCGACATTGATAGCTGAATCTTTTCCAGAAATCACAAAATCACCTGCCTTTAAATTCTTTGGCGCAATTATATAACGTCTTTCACCATCTGAGTATAGAAGAAGTGCAATATTAGCATTTCTGTTTGGGTCATACTCTAATCTTTCAACTTTTGCATTGATATCGTCCTTATCTCTCTTAAAATCAATTATTCTATATTTTCTCTTATGTCCACCGCCGATATGTCGTGTCGTGATTCGTCCTTGATTGTTTCTACCACCAGATTTTTTAGATTTTTGGGTCAGTCCAGGAAAAGGTTTGCCTTTATAAAGAGATTCATCTTTAATCTTTACTCTAAATCTTCTTCCAGGTGAAGTAGGTTTTGACTTAATTAGACTCATGATGTTGCCTCTGTTTCTCCATAACTTATATCGAAACCTTCTTTGAGTTTGACATAAGCTTTTTTCCAATCTTTTGTTTTTCCAAAAATTTTACCAAGGCGTTTATGTTTACCATTCATATTTAATAAACGTACTTGTTCGACTTCAACATTAAACATAACTTCAACAGCTTTTTTCACTTCTAATTTGTTTGCATCTTTCAGTACAGAAAAGACATGTTGTCTCTCGCTATCTGCTTTTAAAGATGCTTTCTCTGATACCCTTGGTGCTAGAATAATTTTCATAATTCTCTCGTTATTCATGATGCTAACACTTGTAGTTTGTCTATAATTTTTGAATCAACAACCACGTTATTGTACTTCATTAAATTATAGGGGTTAATTCCTAGAGGGCTCACAACTTCTATATTTTTCAAATTTCGTCCTGCTAGAAATACATTAATCTTTTCTTCATTAACTATGAATAAAGAGTTGTCTATTTTCAATTTTGTAAGTTCTTTAATAAAGGATTTTGTTTTAGAACTTTCTACATTAAAGTCCTCTACATAGTGGAGCTTCTTCTTTCTTAAGAGCTCAGAAAAGATACAGTTCATCGCAGCTTTGTACATTTTTTTATTAATTTTCTTATTATAGTTTTTGTTTTGCGCCGCAAATGTAACGCCGCCTGTTCTCCATATTGGGGATCTAGTCGTTCCTGCTCTAGCCCTTCCAGATCCTTTTTGAGGCCTCGGTTTTGCCCCACCACCACTAACAGCAGATCTATTTTTTTGTCCTTTCGTGCCCGAGCGATGATTAGTCATATAGTCTACAGTGACTTGATGAACTAATGCTTCATTAAATTCTCTATTAAACAATTTTGTTAAATCAGTCTTTGCCATTAGTTTGTCTCGGTCTTACTAGGTGGTGTAGTTTTAGTTGCTTCTTCTATTGGCGCAGCTTCTTCAGTTGCTTCTATTTTTGATGATTCTTCTTTATTTGAGGATGCTGATTTTGTTTCTGATGGTGAACTATTACTTTCGATACTTGATTGTGAGTCACTCTGTGGTGATAAATCTTCTGATAGTACTTTTTTCAATGTATATTTTTTTCTCGTATGCTTTATTACTACCTTCGCCCCATCATGACCTGGAATAGAGCCTTTTATTAAAATAACATTATCCTCTTCGATGATTCTTACGATGATTAGATTTTGTATTGTGTTTTTGACATTTCCTAATTGACCTGGCATTTTTTTGCCCTTAAATACTCTTCCTGGGTCTTGACATTGACCAGTAGAGCCAAGTGCACGATGTGATAACGAATTACCATGTGTTGCATCTTGTGTTTTGAAATGATGCCTTTTCACTCCACCTTGAAAACCTTTACCGATTGTGGTCCCTGTAATATCAACATGCTCACCCTCTTTAAAAATATCAAGATTAAGTGCTTGGCCAACTTTTAAATCCTCAAGTTCACCTTGGTTTAATCTGAATTCAACTAGACCTTCTCCAGGATTTAGTGAATTTTTTTTGTAGTGACCTAATAATGGCTTTGATAACTTACTCTCTCTTTTGGATCCATATGCAACTTGAACAGCTTCGTAACCGTCTTTTTCTAGTGTTTTGATTTGTGTAATTACATTCGGCCCTAAAGCGATTACAGTGACTGGAACTGATATTCCTGAACTGTCAAAGATTCTTGTCATACCGGCTTTACGCCCAATCATGCCTAGACTCATTTTATTATCCTCAAAATGATAAAGTTAATATGCTAATTTTTCGTAAAATGTGCTGAATTTTAACATAAAATTTGAGGTATATGTATGTTTTATTTGAAAAAAATCAATTTAATTCTATTTGAACATCCACGCCAGCCGCAAGGTCTAATTTCATAAGCGCATCGACAGTTTTGTCTGTTGGTTCTATGATTTCCATCAATCTTTTGTGTGTTCTAATCTCATATTGATCACGCGCATTCTTATCTACATGAGGAGACACTAATATTGTAAAACGCTCTTTTCTCGTAGGAAGTGGTATGGGTCCAAGTACTCTTGCGCCAGTTCTTTTAGCAGTTTCTACAATTTCTCTTGCGGATATATCAATTAACTTATGATCGAAAGTTTTTAACCTTATTCTTATCGTCTGAGCAGATGATTTAGCTGATGTTTTTTTTGTGACTTTTTTGCCTGACTCTTCTTTTGCTGTTAGGGTTTTTTCAGTATTTTTTTTGCTAGTTTTCTTTTTTGCTGCTACTTTTTTTGTAACTGCTTTTTTTGATACTACCTTTTTTTTGGTTGATGCTTTCTTTTTTGTTGCTGTAGTTTTTTTTGTAACTTTCGATACTGATACTTTCTTTTTTGTTACTTTTGTTTTTTTCTCAACCATTATGATGCCTGCTTAGTGAGTGTTTCTGCGACATTACTTGGTAACTCAGCATATTTGGTAAATTCCATTGTATATGTAGCTCTTCCTTGTGACATCGATCTCAGTGTAGTGGAATACCCGAACATTTCAGATAGTGGTACTTCAGCTTTGACTACATTTCCAGCAACAGTGTCTTCCATGCCAAGAACTATTCCACGTCTTCTATTAAGATCGCCTGTAACGTCGCCTAAATAATCTTTAGGTGTTACAGCTTCGACTGACATTATTGGTTCCAGAATTACAGCTTTTGCTTTTTTAGCACCTTCTTTAAATGCTTGAGATGCCGCAACTTTAAAGGCTACCTCAGACGAATCTACATCATGAAAAGAACCATCAAATAATGTTACTTTGACATCTACAACTGGAAAACCTCCTATAACGCCGTTCTCCATTTGTTCTTTGACTCCTTTTTCAACAGGATTAATGAATTCCCTTGGTATCGCCCCACCCACTATAGCATTCACAAATTCAAATCCTTTTCCAGCTTCTTGAGGTTCTAATTTAAGCCAAACATGCCCGTACTGACCTCTACCCCCGCTCTGTTTGATATATTTAGCTTCTTGCTCAATCGTTGTTTTGATAGTTTCTCTGTATGCTACTTGAGGCTTGCCAACATTAGCTTCCACGGAAAATTCTCTTTTGAGTCTATCGACAATAATTTCCAAGTGTAACTCACCCATACCAGAGATGATGGTCTGATTAGATTCTTGATCTGTTGTAACTTTGAATGAGGGATCCTCCTGAGCGAGTTTACTTAATGCTAAACCCATTTTTTCCTGGTCAGCTTTTGTTTTAGGTTCGACAGCAATCGATATAACTGGGTCAGGGAATTCCATTCTTTCAAGTGTTATTATTGAATCCGGCGTGCATAAAGTATCGCCTGTGGTCACATCTTTTAGACCGACAGCTGCCGCAATATCACCAGCTCTAACCTCTTTGACGTCTTTTTTATCATTTGCATGCATTTGTAAAATTCTTCCAATTCGCTCTTTTTTCCTTGTAACGGAGTTATATACTGTATCCCCGGCTTTTAAGATTCCTGAATAAACTCTAAAAAATGTAAGAGATCCCACAAAAGGGTCTGTTGCAATCTTAAACGCAAGTGATGAGTATGGCTCTTCATCTGATGATTTCCTCTCAGCCTGTGTTTCATCTTTATCATCTAATATACCTTTTATAGCAGGGACATCCACTGGTGAAGGCATAAAATTTATTACCGAATCTAGCATAGCTTGCACGCCTTTGTTCTTGAAAGCTGTACCACACATAGCAAGAACAATCTCATTTGAGAGAGTTCTTATTCTCAATCCTTTAATAATATTTTCAATGGATAAGTCACCATTGTTAAGGTATTCATCCATGAGCTCTTCGCTTGCTTCTGCAGCAGTTTCAAGTAGCTGTTCTCTTAATTTATTTGATTGCTCTTGTAATTCTGAGGGTATATCGCCAGTTTCGAACTTCATTCCCATAGAGGCATCATCCCAAATAATCGATTTCATCGTGAGCAAATCTACTACTCCCTTAAATGAATCCTCTGAACCTATCGGAACTTGAAGAGGAACAGGGTTAGATCCAAGTCTTGTTTTTATCTGGTCTACTACCCTAAAAAAATCTGCGCCTGCTCTATCCATTTTATTTACAAAAACCATTCTTGGCACTTCGTATTTATTAGCTTGGCGCCAGACTGTCTCAGACTGAGGTTCTACACCGCCTACAGCACAAAAAACTGCTACTGCGCCATCAAGCACCCTTAATGATCTCTCAACCTCAATTGTGAAGTCGACGTGACCTGGTGTGTCTATGATATTTATCCTATGATTATCAAATTGCTGAGAGCTTCCTGACCAAAAGCAAGTAGTTGCGGCAGATGTGATAGTTATGCCCCTTTCTTGTTCTTGCTCCATCCAATCCATAGTAGCGGCTCCATCATGGACTTCGCCAATTTTATGAGATATGCCAGTATAGTAGAGTATGCGCTCTGTTGTTGTTGTTTTTCCAGCATCGATATGTGCCATAATTCCGATGTTTCTATACTTTTCTATTGAAGTATCTCTAGCCATTGCATTTACCACCTGTAATGAGCAAAAGCTTTATTTGCCTCTGCCATTTTGTGAACATCTTCTCTTTTCTTCACAGCAGAACCTTTGCCCTCGTAAGCGTCCATTAACTCAGATGCTAATTTATTTTTCATAGATTTTTCGTTTCTTTTTGATGCTGCTTCTAGAATCCACCTCATAGCCAAAGATAGTTTCCTTCTTGGGTTAACTTCGACTGGCACCTGATAGTTTGAACCTCCAACACGTCTCGATTTTACCTCGATAGATGGGCTCACATTTTGTAGAGCTTTATCCATCATTGCGAGCGGATCGTCTTTACTATTTTTTCCAAGAATTTCTAGAGCACTATATATTATTTTTTCTGCAGTTCTTTTTTTTCCATCACTCATTATCATGTTAGTGAAACGTGTGACGGAGGTGCTATTATAGATTGGATCCGGCTGAAGTTTCTTTTTTGCAATTAATCTTTTTCTAGGCATGATTACTTCGGTCTCTTTGTACCGTACTTAGAACGGCCTTGCTTTCTGTTTTCTACGCCCTGTGTATCAAGACTACCTCTAACAATATGATAACGAACTCCGGGGAGGTCTTTAACACGACCTCCTCTTATCACAACAACAGAGTGTTCTTGTAAATTATGACCTTCACCACCAATATAAGACGTAACTTCCTGACCATTAGTTAGTTTAACTCTGGCTACTTTACGTAAGGCTGAGTTTGGTTTCTTCGGTGTTGTGGTATAAACACGCGTGCAAACTCCTCTCTTTTGGGGACAAGAATCCAAAGCAGGAACTGCAGTTTTGTATACCTTGCTTTTTCTTGGTTTCCTAACTAGTTGATTAATTGTTGTCATATCTCAAAATACTAAAAAATACTATCCGCAAGGATATAGCTATCTTGGTTATTTTGCAACAAAACTTTGTACTGAAGCATTATTTAAACAGACTCTGATGGAGCGTCTTCCTCTTGTGTATGCTCAGTAGAAACATCTGGCAAAGCTGTCATTTCCTCAGCAAGCTCTTGCTCGATGATTCTTGTTTTATTTAGCTTAGCCTCGTTTCTTTTAACAGAAAGACTGGTTCCACATGGTATCAAACGTCCTACAACTACGTTTTCTTTCAACCCTCTTAAATAATCTTTCTTTCCATTGACAGCTGCATCAGTGAGAACTCTTGTGGTCTCTTGGAAAGATGCTGCTGAGATAAATGAATTTGTAACAAGAGATGCTTTAGTAATCCCAAGTAATATTGACCTAAATTTAGGTAATTTAGCTTCAGGCTTGACTGATTTAAGGTCATCTACCATTTCTAGTACAGTAGTTTTTTCCATTTGCTCGCCAGGTAACAAATCAGTATCACCACTCTCTTCTATTTCTACCTTTTTAAGCATCTGTCTCAAAATAACTTCGATGTGTTTGTCGTTTATGGATACTCCTTGGAGCCTATAAACATCTTGAACTTCTTTAACTATATGTTCTGCTAGTTGAGTAATGCCTCTATATCTCAAAATATCATGAGGGTCTAGCTCACCTTCAGATATCACCTCACCTTGCTCAACTTTCGCACCTTCAAAAACATTTAATAATTTTGTTTTTGCGAGCATTTGGACATGTTTTTGTTCTTCTCCTTGATTATCAGTAAATGTAATTTCAAGTCTCCTTTTACCCTTGGTTTCTTTTCCAAATGATACAACTCCTGTTTTTTCTGCCAATTCGGCTTTATCTTTTGGTTGCCTTGCTTCGAAGAGATCTGCAACCCTAGGGAGACCACCAGTTATATCTCTAGTACCTGAGGTTTCTCTTGGAGTCCTTGCAATGGTATCACCTACACCTACCTTCATCTCATTGGTTAGTGTAACAATAGATTTAGACGGGAGAATATAATGAGCAGGTAAACTTGAATTTGAGATATTTAAATCTTTTCCTTTGTCATCAACAAGCTTAACCATTGGCTTAAGATTTTTATCGTAAGAAATACCGGACTGGTCTTTAACTTTAGTAGATGAAATACCAGTAACTTCATCAGTTACCTGTTCTGTGCTTACACCTTCTACAAAATCTACGAAATTAACAATTCCAGCTGTTTCAGTAATAATGGGAGTTGTATAAGGGTCCCATGTTACGGTAGTTTGTCCGAGCTCAACAGACTCTCCATCTTTAATTGATATCACAGCACCATAAGGTATTTTATATCTTTCTTTCTCTCGACCACTAGAATCTGTTAATCCTAGCTCTCCTGATCTTGAAACTACGACTGTATCGCCATTTGTGTTAACAACAACTTTTAGGTTGTGAAAACGGGCTGTCCCAGATGACTTGACTTCTATACTATTAGCAGCAACTGATCTGGATGCGGCTCCACCAATATGAAAAGTTCTCATAGTAAGTTGTGTACCTGGCTCCCCTATTGATTGTGCTGCAACAACCCCCACGGATTCACCGACAGAGACACTTCTTCCTTTTGCAAGATCCCTTCCATAACATTTTGCACATATGCCATGTCTAGTCTCACATGTTATTGCGGATCTGACCCAGACCTCGTCTATTGCATTTTGCTCAAGTAAATCTACATTATTCTCATCAAGCATTGTCCCAGATGGAATAATTATGGTCGATTTTTTATCTTTGAGATCGTGAAGTAGCGTTCTACCTAAAACTCTCTCTCTGAGAGGTTCAACAATATCGCCACCTTCGATAAGCGGTTTCATTAAAATGCCATTTTCGGTTGAACAATCAGTTTCGGTAACCACTAAATCTTGTGATACATCAACTAACCTTCTAGTTAAATAACCTGAATTTGCTGTTTTAAGAGCAGTATCAGCAAGTCCTTTCCTAGCTCCATGTGTAGATATAAAATATTGCATAACATCTAACCCTTCTCTAAAATTTGCCGTAATTGGAGTTTCTATAATAGAACCATCGGGTTTAGCCATTAATCCCCGCATACCAGATAATTGTCTGATTTGGGCTGCAGAGCCACGCGCACCAGAATCTGCCATCATGTAAATGGAGTTAAATGATTTATGTTCAATACTTTTTCCACCAGATAATTTTGTAGACTCTGTGCCTAACTGTTTCATCATTGCTTGAGAAACTTGATCATTAGTATGTGACCAAATATCAACAACTTTGTTGTATCTCTCTCCAGAAGTTAGTAAACCAGAATTGTATTGCTTTTCAATATCCTTAACTTCTTTTTCTGCATTAGTGACCATCTTAGTTTTTTGCTCAGGAATAACCATATCATTAACCCCTATTGATACACCGGCAACAGTTGAGTATTTAAAGCCTGTATACATAATTTGGTCAGCAAGTAAAACAGTGGCTTTTAAACCTGCTAATCTATAAGATGCATCAAATAATTCCGAGATTGCTCTTTTATCTAAATCTTTATTAATATAAGAAAATGGGATTTCCTTTGGAAGCATTTCAGCAAGAATAGCCCTACCCACAGTTGTCTCTACGATTTGATATTGGTTCTCTTGATTTGGATTGTTCTCGTGGTTTGCCTGAATCCTCACCTTCACCCTCGCTTGTAGTTCTGCAACTTTATCTTGATAGGCTCTGAGGGCCTCCTCAACGTCAGAAAAAATCATGCCTTCGCCTACAGCGTTAGGTTTTTCCCTAGACATGTAATAGATCCCTAAAACTATATCTTGAGACGGAACGATAATAGGGCTTCCATTTGATGGTGAGAGAATATTGTTACTTGACAACATTAAAACTCTCGTCTCAACTTGAGCTTCTATAGAAAGCGGGACATGAACTGCCATCTGGTCACCATCAAAATCAGCGTTAAATGCTGCACACACAAGTGGATGCAATTGAATAGCTTTACCTTCAACGAGAATAGGTTCAAATGCTTGTATTCCTAGTCGATGCAATGTTGGTGCTCTATTTAACATAACTGGATATTCTTTAATAATCTCGTCAAGAATATCCCATACTTCTTCTCCTTCTTTTTCTACCACTTTTTTAGCAGCTTTAATTGTTGTGGTAACTCCTCTTAAATGTAATTTGCCAAATATATGAGGTTTAAATAATTCCAGCGCCATTTTTTTTGGGATACCACATTGATGTAAACGTAAAGTAGGACCAACAACTATGACTGATCTACCAGAGTAATCTACTCTTTTACCTAAAAGGTTCTGCCTGAATCTTCCACCTTTTCCTTTAATCATGTCAGCTAGTGATTTAAGTGGGCGTTTATTAGTGCCTGTTATTGCTCTTCCTCTTCTACCATTATCTAGAAGTGCATCAACTGACTCCTGAAGCATTCTTTTTTCGTTTCTAACAATAATATCTGGTGCTTTGAGTTCGAGTAATCTCTTGAGACGATTATTTCTGTTTATAACTCTTCTGTAGAGGTCGTTGAGGTCAGATGTTGCGAATCTACCTCCTTCTAACGGAACTAATGGTCTTAAATCAGGTGGTAAAACTGGCAATACAGACAGTATCATCCATTCAGGTCTATTACCCGATTTTATAAAAGACTCTATTAATTTTAGCCTTTTAACATTGCGTTTATTTTTAGCTTGCGATTTAGTGTTCGCAATTTCCTCTTTTAGTTCATTGAATGTTTTTTCAAGTTCGATATCGGAGAGTAGCTCCATTATTGCTTCTGCTCCCATAGCAGCTTTGATATCTGTGCCATGCTCCTCAACATGTTGTTGATATAGTTCCTCAGAAAGCAGTTGTCCTCTCTCAAGAGGTGAAAGCCCGCCATCAATTACAATGTATCTCTCAAAGTAAAGAACTTGCTCTATCTCGCGCAATGTCATATCTAACATAAGTCCTATTCTTGAAGGCAAGGACCTTAGGTACCATATATGAGCAACCGGGGATGCCAATTCAATATGCCCCATTCTATCTCTTCTAACTTTAGATAAAGTTACTTCTACTCCACACTTTTCACATATTACTCCTCTGTGCTTCAATCTCTTGTATTTACCACATAAACACTCATAGTCTTTTATTGGACCAAAAATTTTAGCGCAAAATAGGCCATCTCTCTCTGGTTTAAAAGTCCTGTAGTTTATGGTCTCAGGTTTTCTTACCTCGCCATAGGACCAAGATCTCATCAAATCAGGAGATGCGAGTGATATCTTAATATGATCAAAGCTATCATCTTTAGTTGGTTTTTTTAGTAAATTAAGCATGTCTCTCATTAATCTATACCTCTTTATTGTCCAGATCTAAATCTATATTTATTCCAAGAGACCTTATCTCTTTTAATAATACATTAAATGATTCTGGAACATTTGGTTCTGTATTGTACTGTCCATCAACGATATTTTTGTAAACCCTATTTCTTCCTGCAACATCATCTGATTTGACTGTGAGCATTTCTTGAAGCGTATGGGAGGCACCATATGCCTGAAGAGCCCAAACCTCCATCTCACCAAATCTTTGACCACCAAACTGTGCTTTACCACCAAGAGGCTGTTGAGTTACCAAACTGTATGGTCCAGTAGACCTTGCATGCATTTTATCGTCAACAAGATGATTAAGTTTAATCATATACATATAACCAATTGTTACAGGCCTCTCAAACTTTTCACCAGTTCTCCCATCAAATAAAACTGCTTGTCCGCTCTCCGGTAACTCTGCAATTTTTAACATAGTTTTAATCTCAAGCTCTGATGCACCATCAAAAACTGGAGTTGCCATCGGCACTCCATCTCTGAGGTTGTTGGCTAAAACTGTTATCTCTGACTCATTGAGAGATTTGAGATCATGCTTATCAAATCCAGGGCAAGAAGAATATACATCGGTAAGATAAGATCTTATCTTTTTACTATTTTGACTCTGATCTAATAAATTGCCAATCTTGAATCCTATGCCTCTCGCAGCCCATCCTAAGTGAGTTTCGAGTACTTGCCCTACATTCATTCTCGACGGTACACCAAGGGGATTAAGGACGATATCGACAGGACGTCCATCTTCTGTATGTGGCATATCTTCAACAGGAACTATTTGTGAAATCACACCCTTATTACCATGCCTTCCAGCCATTTTATCACCTGGCTGGAGAGTTCTTTTCACTGCAAGGTACACTTTTACTTTCTTTTGAATGCCCGGTCCTAAATCATCGTGCTGTGATATCTTTAGAGTAGTTAATTCTAAATCCTCTGTAAATTTTTTACTCAAATCATCCAATTGTGATTGGAGTGAAGCAAGAGCAATATTACCAGACTCTGTCTTGAGTCTAAATTTAAATAAATCCTCGTTAATAATGTTGTCTAAAATTGATGAAGTCAGCTTAGATCCAGCTTTAACATCATTTGGTGCTTTTGTTACTTGCTTATTCAGAAGAAGTTTTCTTGTCCTCACAAAAATATTCTCCTGATTTATTCGTAATTCATCTTCAAGGTTTTTTCGAGCATCACGAATTGCATCATCTTGAATTTCAACTGCCCTCTTATCTTTGTCTATACCCTCTCTTGTAAAGACTCGTACATCTATAACAGTTCCATCCATGCCAGAAGGCACTTTAAGCGATGTATCTTTTACATCTGATGCTTTCTCACCAAAAATAGCTCTCAGAAGTTTCTCTTCGGGTGTGAGTTGACTCTCCCCTTTTGGTGTAACTTTACCTACAAGAATATCCCCGGATTTAACTTCCGCGCCAACATATACAATACCTGATTCGTCTAGTTTATTTAGAAGGTTCTCACTGACATTTGGTATGTCAGAGGTTATTTCTTCTGAGCCAAGTTTAGTATCTCTAGCTATACACTCCAGCTCTTCAATATGAATAGATGTGAATCGGTCTTCTTGAACAACTCTCTCTGATACAAGAATTGAATCTTCGAAGTTATAACCATGCCATGGCATAAATGCGATAAGCAGATTTTGGCCTAATGCCAATTCACCTAAGTCTGTCGATGGACCATCAGCAATAACATCACCTTTTTCTAGCTTATCTCCAGTTGCAACTAGCGGTCTTTGATTTATGCAAGTATTTTGATTTGTGCGAGTGTATTTTGTCAGAGGGTAAATATCGACACCTGTATCGTTATTGGTTGCAACCTCGTCATCGTTGACATTTACAATTATTCGAGATGCATCCACATAATCGACTACTCCTCCTCGTTTGACAGTAATTGACGCGCCTGAATCAATAGCTACTGTTTTTTCTATACCGGTTCCTACAAGTGGTTTTTCAGGCTTCAGAATAGGTACAGCTTGACGTTGCATGTTTGATCCCATAAGAGCTCTATTGGCATCATCATGTTCAAGGAACGGTATAAGAGCAGCAGCAACCGAAACAACCTGTTTAGGTGAAACATCCATTAATTCAACTTTGTCTGGAGATATTATTGTAAATTCATTGTTATGTCTGCAAGAAATGAGCTCTCCCAAAATCTTATTGTTCTTATCCAGCTCAGTGTTTGCTTGCGCAATGTAATATTTACCCTCCTCTATAGCTGACAGCCATTTAATTTCATTCTTAACTTTACCCTTTTCGACAATTCGATAAGGTGTTTCAAGAAAACCGTAATCATTGGTACGAGAGTATGTGGCGAGAGAATTAATTAGACCAATATTAGGTCCTTCAGGTGTCTCAATTGGGCATACTCTCCCATAATGTGTTGGGTGTACATCTCTCACTTCGAATCCAGCTCTCTCTCTTGTTAGCCCACCCGGGCCCAATGCAGATATTCTCCTTTTATGAGTTATTTCTGCTAATGGATTATTCTGATCCATAAATTGTGACAATTGACTAGTACCAAAGAACTCTTTAAGGGTTGCAGTTATTGGTTTGGAGTTAATAATATCTTTAGGTTGTAATTTATCTGCTAGTTCCATAGTGCTCATTCTTTCCTTAACAGCTTTTTCTACTCTAACAAGACCGATTCGAAAAACATTCTCTACCATTTCTCCGACACACTTTACTCTACGATTACCAAGATGATCTATATCATCAACACTATCGAACCCATTTCGAATATTAAGAAGGGTTGTTAATACTGATATGATGTCATCATTAGATAAAACTCCTGAACCAGTTACTTCAGACCTGCCCACGCGGGAGTTAAATTTCATTCGTCCAACTGCTGATAAATCGTATCTATCCTCAGATTGGAATAGATTTGTAAACAACTGTGATGAAGCTTCCTTAGTAGGAGGTTCTCCTGGCCTCATCATTCTATAAATTTCAATTAGTGCAGTTTCTTGATTCGTTGTTGGATCAATATCGAGTGTATTGCAAATAAATGGTCCTCTATCTAGTTCATTAGTATGTAATATCTCAAAATTCTTCAAACCAGAACCTAATATATTTTCAACTGTTTCTGGAGTTATCTGCTGATTGCAGGTAAATAAAATCTCACCTGTTTTTTTATCAATCACGTCTGAAGATATTCTCTTGCCATAGAGTGATTCACTAGGTATGAAGAAACCCTTCATAGAAGACTTCTTTTGAAGTTCTACATGTCTTACGGTAATTCTCTTTCCTTTGCCAACAATAAGTTTTTTACCGTGATGAATGTCAAATAACGCGATGCTACCTTTAAGATCCGACAAGGATTGAGTAATGAAAAACTTACCCTTTTCAACTGTAACTTTATTACTATCATAAAATAAATCTAGGATATCCTTAGTGTTGTAGCCCAATGCTCTTAAAATTATAGTGGAGGCAATTTTCCTTCTTCTATCTATTCTGGCAAAGACAACATCCTTCTGATCGAATTCGAAATCAAGCCATGACCCTCTATATGGAATAACTCTAGCTGAAAACAATAGCTTACCAGAGGAGTGAGTCTTACCGCTATCATGATCAAAGAAAACACCTGGAGATCTATGTAACTGGGATACAACCACACGCTCAGTACCGTTTACGATGAACGTTCCATATTTTGTCATTATTGGCATATCACCAAGGAAAACCTCCTTGTTTTCAAAAATCTCTAACTTACCAGCGGATTTTGGATCAATATTTACTGATAGTTTGAGGTCAACTTTTAGAGGGACTGAATAACTTTTTCCGGTTATTCTACATTCTTCTTCGGTAAATTCCTCTCTGCCTAGTTTGAACCCCATATACTCTAACTTGCAATTATTGGCATAGTCATAGATTGGAAATACAGACTCAAATACTTGATGTAGACCAGATTTCGCTTTATCTATTTTGCCATTAATACCTAAGCCTAAAAATTTATTATATGATTCTAACTGAAGCTGAATTAGATTTGGCATTTGTAGTACGTCATCTAGTTTACCAAAGTTTTTTCTAATTCTTTTTTTTGCGGTATATGTATATTTCATTAATGTTCCCAATAGCATATGTAGCCCATATTGATGGGCTAATATTATTTGTTATTTTATAAAAAAGTTATTTAAGCTCAACAGTAGCGCCTGCTTCTTCAAGTTGTTTCTTGAATTCCTCTGCTTCGTCTTTTGCGACTCCTTCTTTTAAGACACATGGAGCAGACTCGGCCTTTTCTTTAGCCTCTTTAAGGCCTAACCCAGTTATTGCTCTTACAGCCTTAATCACTGCTACTTTATTGGTACCCGCATTAGCTAACGCTAAATCGAATGCTGACTTTTCCTCAGCCGCAGAACTTCCTCCATCAGCTACTGCTGCGGGGGCTGCTGCTGGAGCTGCTGCTGCTGCTGTTACTCCGAACTTTTCTTCCATCTCTGAAATAAGTTCAACGACTTCCATCACTGTCATATTGGATATCGAGTCTAAAATTTCATCTTTTGTTACTGCCATCTTATGCTCTCCTGGTTATCTA
>MDTA01109904.1_pt1 | contig 49971 bp, 48 predicted proteins | sample 811151 | NCBI WGS metagenome assembly MDTA01 (sample SAMN05326648, study PRJNA326480) | marine metagenome | isolation source: seawater | place: Indian Ocean: South | collected 2010
TGCCATTGCCTGCGAACCCGGCTCTTACCAACCTAATAGTGGTGCTGACATGTGTCTCCCTGCGATACCCGGCACCTACGTCTCGAACGGAGCAGCCATCGAGTATGCCACCTGCACCACAGGCACATTCCAGCCAAATGCCGGTTCATCAGGTTGCTTGGTTGCAGATACTGGTCACTACGTAGTGGGGGAGGGTGCCAAGAACCAGATTCCATGCCCCGTGACGACCTACCAGCCCTTGACTGGCCAGACCAGTTGCGATGATGTCGAAGCAGGTTACTACACGGGTGTTTCAGGGTCTTCAAACCAGGTACCCTGCGAGCCCGGTAGCTATCAACCGATGGCGAAGTCCACGAGTTGCCGTGATTCCCCAGCTGGCCATTATGTCCAGGACAGTGCGGCCACAGAGTTCGTAGCATGCGTAGCGGGGACTTACCAGCCAATGTCGGCCTCAACATCATGCCTTCAGGCGGATGAGGGCCACTTCGTGGACTCCAGCTCGCAACTAAGCCAGACAGCCTGCCAAAAGGGGACCTACCAACCAAACACCGGCTCATTCGAGTGTTTACTTGCGGACAGGGGGCATTTCGTGGATACTACCGCTGCGACGGAGCAGACGCCCTGCCCGGCCGGCACATATCAAACCAGGGAGGGACAGAGGTCCTGCACTTTCACCTCCACAGACTTCTTCTCGTCCGAACCGGGCTCAGTGGACCAGACTCCATGTCCGGCAGGCCAACATCAGCCGTTACCATCCCAAACAGAATGTGTCGATAAGCCCGATGATGGTGGTCTGTTGCCCGGTTTCGGACTCTATGCAGCTATGATCGCATTGCTCACTGCAGCAATTGGAGTCCGTTCTAAGCAAGACAGTTGAGTGTCAACTTGGTGCGCACGCCGGGACTTGAACCCGGGTAACGAGGTTGGGAACCTCGTATCATAACCGCTAGATCACATGCGCAAGAGAGGGTCGCTCTGTAGACCCAATACACTCCAGAACAGGCACTTGATATGGTATTTTTCTGTGGGTGCTGGTTCCCATTCATGGGTAAAACCAGTTATGTTCAAACGTTCGCTTGGCTTGGGTAGCCCTGTGAAAATCTCCAGGAATTTTGTCAGAGCGTTCGTTTTCGTATTTGGACCAATGGTACTTTTATCCTACGTCGTTGGAGTAGCAAGGATGGATGATCCCGTACTGTTGTGGGGAGGGATCCCCGAATCTTGGAGGCCGTGGAATGTCACGTGTATGTTCATTGCTGCGGCGGGTTTTCTCATTGTCTGGTGGAAGTATCTGTATGCGTGGGATGAAGAGGCTGTTGAGTCGCTGACATGGCCATGGACTCAAACGGATGGTATCGGCGGGAATGCAAAAATTTTGTTCGCAATGGTTCTGATTTTGATACCATCCATGCTGTGGCTCGAATTAACCAGAATCCATATCGAGTACGACTCCAATCTCACACAAGCGATGGTCATAGGAAATCTTTGGCTTGTGGTAGTTGGGAATCTGATATTGATCCTCTTGGGATGGAATGCATGGAAAAGCGACATCAACGGGACTGACGCACTACCATTCGTCGGTTCTCTATTATTCGGGATTCAGGTCATCCTCAACGATGGCATGCTATGGGTGTGGAAATATCCCTGGTGAAATGTTGAGAACTAGAATTTAGAATAAACCTGAACATAATTTACTGCTAAAAATCATAATTTTCGTATGGGTCAGTGGCCTCTGTTGAGATGAAGGGACCATGTACGCGAAAAATTACTTTTTTTCTGTGAAAAGGTCCCGAGGAAAGGTCAGCCTTATGCAGTGCCTATGCCGGATAGGTTCGGGGTGGCGGCGTTGCGGGGCTATCAGCGTCTTCCTTTAATCAAGGGTTTCGGGAAAACCCAGAGAATTGACAATTGGTGGAATCAGCCAATAATCATGGCTGCGGCCCTCGGTTTTGCCCTACTCTACACTTTCATCAGAGTTGTCTTGTTAGACGGAAGCATACATTATGAGAATCACAGGGTTACGTCACCAATCTTCTCTCCGGACATACTTCACATGTTCCACATAACCAATCATCCGGGTTGGATGAACTCGGCAATGCTGATTCTCTGGATTCCGTTTGGATTTCGCGGGACTTGCTACTACATGAGAAAGGTGTATCATCGGTCCTTTTTCCAAAATCCATCTGCATGTTTGGTTTCCAAGCCGCACATCAGTCACGGGATAGGTTATTCGGGTGAAAAAGGAATCTTCATTTTCAACAACATCCACAGATATATGCTGTACCTTGCCATAATTATACTATCGATGAAGTATTATGACGTTGTTCACACTATGCAGTTTGATGGATCTTGGGGCTTCTCTGTCGGGACCCTGGTTTTGGCAATCGAGTCCTTCCTCCTAACCATGTATGTAATTTCATGTCATGCCTTCAGACACCTGGTGGGCGGTGCTCTGAATCAGTGGAGGGGAAGAGGTTCCAACATAGGAGGTAGTCTATTCAGATTCTCAAGCAAACACAATGTAAATCATAATCTTTGGTTCTGGACATCTCTTACCATGGTTTTTCTCGGTGACATGTTCGTCCTTTCAGTAGCCGAAGGCCTGATCAGCGACCCTAGTTTCATAATTTGGTGATGGCATGTACGATTACGAGACTCATGAGCACGATGTGGTCGTAATTGGGGCCGGTGGCGCTGGACTTCGTGCGGCTATCGAAGCAAGTTCAATTGGAGTGAACGTAGCACTAGTTTGCAAGTCAATGCTAGGAAAGGCGCATACCGTCATGGCTGAGGGAGGAGCTGCGGCGGCTCTCGGTAACAAGGACGCCAGAGACTCCTGGAAAACTCATTTCCGAGACACCATGAAGGGCGGTAAATACCTGAATGACTGGAGGATGGCACAGATACACGCTAAGGAGGCTCCAGACAGAATAAGAGAATTGGAAACTTGGGGAGCGGTATTCGATCGAACCAAAAAAGGTATGACCAATCAACGGAACTTTGGTGGACACACTTACCCTAGACTGGCGCATATCGGTGATGCGACAGGGCTCGAAATAATTCGAACCCTCCAAGAGAAGGGCGTTCACATGGGGATGGATGTTTTCATGGAATTTACAGTATCCGACCTTTTCATGCACGAGGGTCGAATCGCTGGCTGCCTCGCTTATGACCGTCAGAGAGGCAGAATCCATGTCTTCAAAGCCAAATCATTGGTTTTGGCCACTGGCGGTATCACAAGATGTTGGTCAGTATGTTCGGGCTCGTGGGAATACACCGGTGACGGTCATGCCCTGGCATATTGGGCGGGTGCGGAAATGGGAGACATGGAATTTGTTCAATTTCATCCAACTGGAATGATTTGGCCCCCAAGTGTCAGAGGGATTCTTGTCACAGAGGGCGTTCGTGGGGAAGGTGGAATGCTTCAAAATTCAGAGGGTGAGCGATTCATGTTCAACTACGTTCCTGAAATGTACAAGGAGGAGTTTGCAGACACCGAAGAAGAGGCGCTTGCTTGGGTTCAAGAGGTTATTTCGGACAAACAGGCAACGCAAAGAAGGCCTCCAGAGCTTCTGACTCGGGATGTCGTTGCCAAGGCTATCAACAGTGAGAAATCCTCTGGTAGGGCAAGTGAACATGGGGGTGCATACCTCGATATTTCATGGAGGCCCCCTGACCAGATCAAAAAGAAGTTGCCAGGTATGTATCATCAATTCAAAGAGCTCGCTGGCGTGGATATAACGAAGCAGGCAATGGAAGTTGGGCCAACTGCTCACTACGTAATGGGTGGCGTAAAGGTAGATCCAGAGACACAGGAGTCAAGTGTTCCGGGGCTATATGCAGCCGGAGAAGCCGCTACAGGACTTCACGGTGCTAACAGGTTAGGTGGGAATTCCCTATCCGACCTGGTTACATTCGGAAGAAGGGCCGGATTACACGCGGCGAAGGCTGCGGCTTCGATTGATTCATGGAGCGAGATCGAAATCAGCAAAATACACGAGGGAATCGACAAGATGATGGCTCCACTGAACCGGGAAGGTGGGGAAAACCCAGCAATAATCGTCAATGAACTGAGGGAAATGATGCAAGAGAAAGTTGGTATTATCAGAAGTCAAAAATTACTGGAGGAGGCTCTGGAAGAGTTGGAGGTCTTCAAGGAAAGATCAGCGTCGAGTTCTCCTGGAGGAGGTGTAATTTACAACCCAGGATGGCATCAGGCGCTCGAACTGGATGCCATGATAGTTGTCAGCAAGATGTGTGCTATGGCAGCACTGTGGCGTGAGGAGAGTCGCGGGGGCCATACAAGAGATGACTTCCCAGTTCCTGATCATGAAAAGTGGGGGAAAATAAACAGTGTGATATCCATGGGTGAAGATGGTGAAATGGGTATTCAATCAAGAAGATATCCGCCGATTCCATCAGAATTGAAAGAACTATTAGACGCAGAAGATCTTGAGGGTGAGAACTGATGGAAAAGGAAGTCACATTCAGGGTCTTTAGGAGCCATACAGGTGAGAGGCCGTTTGCCAGTCACCCAAAGACAGAATCTTCCGTCGGAAAGATGACTGACTACACAGTTGAATATGATGAGGGCATGGTTGTTCTGGACGTGATCCACAAGATACAAGCTGAGCATGCTCCAGATCTTGCTTGCAGATGGAATTGCAAGGCAGGAAAATGTGGTTCTTGCTCTGCTGAGGTCAACGGAAAATCAAGACTGATGTGCATGACAAGGATGTCAGATATAATGGAGGAGACGCCGGAAAACGAGCCTGTGACCGTCAGGCCTATGCAGGGATTCCCGCTTATTCGAGATCTTGTTACGGACACGAGTTGGGCGTATCAGATGAATAAAAAGATGATTCCAGTTAGTGGTCCCGACAAATTGGACTGGGAGTTCAATCAGAATGAAGCTGATCGAATTCAAGAATTTAGACAATGTATCGAATGCATGCTGTGCATGAACACTTGTCACGTTCTCAGAGAACACCAGAAATTTGATGACTTCGCCGGTCCGAGATTCTTCGTCAGAATGGCTGGGCTTGAGATGCATCCCTTGGATTCGGAAAGCCGCATACCGCAAATAAAAGAAGACTTCGGAATAGGGTATTGTAACATTACTCGGTGTTGCACAGAAGTGTGTCCAGCTGGAATAAATATTACCGACAATGCAATTATTCCACTCAAAGAGAGGGTTGTCACAGAGTACTACGACCCCATCGCGATGATAGCACGTAAAATCGGATTCAAAAAGTGATGTTCTTATTTTTCCTCCGAGAGCACGAGGCCCTCGGAGGGGTTGCGTGAATCATGGCCGTTGAAGCATTAAATGCATTCAAAGACGCCTGATGCCTGACTTCTTGACGTTGGCCTTCTTTATCTTCGCCGGAAGCCATGCAGGTCCGGAAGCCGGCCTGTCCACCATAGACACTGACCCCGTGAAACAGTGGACCTTGTTGGTCCCCCTCTCCCTCAGCTCAATGCTGGTTTTTCCTCGGGTGGCTGCCTTAAGGGCAGCTCCCCTTGGTTGCTTCGAAACGAACACGTGGTCCGAATCGCTTCCATCGCTGTTTAGCAAAACGAAGTACTTTTTGTCACTCATAGCACAATTCCTCCGGAGTGACTTAGAACTGTTCTATATATATCCGTTTCGCCGATTTCGATAGACTGCGGCGCTGAAGAAGAGAAAATGAGTCTCTCGAATGAAGTATTGTGATGTCCCTAGAGCTCTGCACATGCCAGGGTTTTCGTCGTAGTTACACCCCGAATTGACCTCAACTCCTCAACTACCAGCCTAGCAATGTCGCCTACGGAATCAGCCTCGACCTTTACAATCAAATCATGATCACCGAATAAGACATTCGCTTCAGAAACAAATTTCATTTTTCTAGCCTCTTGATGAACCTTGATCTCAGAACCCGGCTCGACGTTAATCAGCACAAACCCCGCCGCCATGGTGGGTGATGAGACGTTCAAGGTGATGAAGGCTTCGTAAAACAGATCTTTTAGTCGATGAGGATATACGTCGGTGCTTGTCCGGTCGGCTGTGGCCGAGACCATCATAGTGAGGGAATGTCAATTCGGACAGGTCCGCTTCATGTTTGGGGACCTCACCAAAGAGGATGGAGATATTCTTGTCACTCCTGCGAATAATCGACTCGCAGGTAGGGAGGGTGTGGATGAAGTTGTTCACCAAGCAGCTGGTCCTGAGCTCAGGGAACATACCCACAACATAGCTGTTGAAAGGCGGAAGGAGAACCTCCCTCCTTGTGGTGTGGGTGAAGCGGTCATAACTCCGACTTTTTCACTCCCTCATGGCAGTCTGATTCACGTTGTCGGACCTGATTGTCGTCGTCCGACCCAAGACAATGACCGTCGGGAGCTCCTGAAGGCTGCCTACGCATCGCTCTTCGAGAGAATTGGGGAGATAGAGGACAGAGAAACACTTGTACTACCACCTCTGAGCATGGATATCTTTGCATATCCACATCGAGAAGGAGCTCGGATGACTATGGAGATCGTACTCGCCTGGATGGACAGTGGCGAAGATCCCGGGGTCAAGAGAGTCAAAATAATCACTCAAGAGACAAATTTCGTCAACAACATGAAAACAGTGTACAGGGAATCAGAAGATAGGTTTCCTGGAGTTGACAGGACTAGAGAGTACCGCCGAGGCCTCATAGATTAATCAGAATGATTCAAAGCCGCATTACTATCATGTTTCCGGACGGCCTCGTAGATATCCATACGCCCAACGGCCACTGCTTTTGCAAGTGATTTTGGTATTGTCACGCGGCCTCCAGATGTCGTCCGAGATCTTCTCTGAATCTCTTTTATCTCTCCCTCAGAAGGATCTATATCGACTCTTTCTAATTTCCTCCGACCAGGTTTCATCGCAATTCTGGCTGCCGAAGCAGTGTGGTCGTGTCGTGAGCCTGTGGATGTCTTTCTCTCATCTACGATTTCAACGGAGTGCCCCCTGGTCAGACATATGTTCACAATCCTCCCGGATATGGTTCTAGATCCGTTCCCGATTCGCACAACGTGGAATTTTGGGTTATGTTTTCCAACAATTGTGTCGATGACATTCGCTGTCTCATCCACCGATTCTAGTTGAACGGATCCCAGTACCATGTTTTTCGAAATCCATGCTAGACCGGGCCTTGGCCCGGGGTCCACTCCAAAAACAATATTGTCAATTGTCGTGTTATTACCTACCAGTGCAGAGGTTATGGCAGCCTCGAGGTTGTCCACAGTGCAACCTATCCCCCTTGGATCTCCAATGGTTCTGACTTCTTCCGGTGTTCCGAACCAAACACTCATGGACGCTGGAATATTATCTCCCGGAGCAAGTTGAACGGGACGGATCCCATGAGATCTTAGTGCATTGATTAACCTGTAAGCTAACTGATAGTCATGGGTGATGACGCCTGCGGCCTCCACGTGTCAGTGGACTGGTAACCGGTGTTCAAATCTTACTACGATGCACGGTGAAAATAGTCAAAATAGTGATAGATTCTCAAAATATCTGCCAATATGACCGGTGTCGTCATTAGCCCACCCGACAGGCTGCCGTAATATGAGCGGCCCCTATGAGCGTGAACTGCGGTCCGTACTTGCGGGTGAAAGGAAGGGCGTGTTGGCAATAACAAGATCGTGCAACGAAGTTGAGAGGGCTCGTGCCATGCAAGTCTGTGAACGTCCATTCCTCGTTGTCAGGGCTCCGGGAAGCGGCTCGGAGGGGACTGGGGACCTACTTGTCTTGAGGGGGGACATCTGCTTTCCAATAGAGGTTAAATCATCAAAAGTAAGTAGAATATACCTATCCGGGAGAACAATGACGCAGTATGACGCATTCAAAAGAACTGGGGAGAGGTGCGGATTGCTTCCACTCTATGCATTCAGACTAAAAGGCGTCAGAGGAGACAGTTGGAGGATACTTTCGGTTCCGGTGGAGGGGCTGAGGGGCAAGATGAGGTTGATTGCAGATAGAGTTCCTAATCTCCCCCTAACGAGGAACGGTGCACCCCATTTAGACTGGGATTCCGGAATGCCATTGCACAGATTCATCGCAATGATTTGTGGTTCGGATGGTTCAAGGTCAAGTCTCACGGGCAATTCCTAAGTTCCGAATCCACACGATCTAGTGAAACGGAAATCTGGATTATTTCTTCTTTTGAGACGGCCAAATCTATCCTGTCGAGACGGGCTTTGATGGCCGATCGCTCTTTTCTGATCCTCTCGAGGTTCCTTTCCGTGCGCGCCGCGTCCCCGGTCATGGGGTCAACGAGAGAGGCTTTCGATTTAGCATCCACGTAACAGTGACATTTGAAACGGACCCCCATTCACACTCATTCATGCAGGACCAGACTGTTGGTTTGAATCAGGTTCTATTGGTCCTCGTATTGGCAGCACTGACGCTGAATGGTTTTTTATCTCCAACGGTCGGTATCTTGTTGACGGTATGGTACATTGCCATAGTCTATCTAGATAGTGTGGGCATTCTAGATAGATGGAATTGCACAAGAGTACTAGGCATAATCCTAATGATTAGAACCAGCAAAGGAAAAGAGGTCGCTGAATCTTTAGCCCGCCCGAGGCGTCTCTGGAGAATTTTCGGAGAACTGTCAATTTGGTTGTGCTTTGGTGTGATGTTCTTTTTGATATTCGGGATAATTGCAAGCGCGTTGACGACCGCAATGCAACCTGCACAGCAAGAAGTTCTACCTGCGACGGACATCCTTTTTATTCCTGGGGTCACCAGCTTCGTCCCCATTTTCTGGCCCATATTAGCCCTGATCGTCGCGGTGGTTGTTCACGAATATGGACATGGTCTACTTGCGAGGGCTCACGGTATGAGGATACGTTCCTTCGGTGTTCTGATGGCAGGGATAATCCCCGTGGGTGCCTTCTATGAGCCAGAACAGGAAGAAATGAGGATCGCTCCCTCACGCGACAGATTGAGGATTTTTGCGGCTGGACCGTCGATCAACATCGTAATGACCTATATCGTAGTCATACTTCTTGCTTTGGTATCATCAGGCCTGACCGCGAAACAGGATGGAGTGTATGCTATTGGTATAGTCGAGGGATCAGGGGCAGATGAAGCGGGGCTCATGCCATACGAACTGATCAGCGAGATTGACGGGGTAATCATCAAGGATGGTGTGGATCTAACAGAAACTCTCGCCTTATACGAGGCTGGCGACGAAATTCTGATGACTGTTGGGACGAATCCAATAAACGGACCGGTAGAAACGCGGACAATAGAGGCATATCTCACAGATAAAAAACAGTATTACTACGATTTATGCGACGGGGACGAACAATGCACCTCCAATGTTGACAAATCAGGCTTGGAGGAGGGTGAAGCATTTCTTGGTGTAATAGGTGTGAGGTCTGCAGATTCTGCTGCCAGGATATTTACAACCCCCCTCTCCAAAGACGCTGGCTTAGGCCAGAAGATCGTTACAGTGGCGATATCTCCATTGATCTTCAGCGGCATACCCATACAGAACCAAGGTCAAACTATGGTCTTGGAGGAAAGAGCCTTCTTGGAAGCAAGCGAAAGTCTTCTGCCATCATTACTCGGAACGGAAGTTATCCTCGGTGTCTTCGACTTCTTCTTCTGGATTATGTGGATTAGTTTCTTGTTGGGTGTTGCCAACTTGATTCCACTTATTCCTTTTGACGGGGGCCACATGGTCAGAGATGCTGGGCACATTATAGCGAAGAAGATCCTTCCCCGCTCGAATCCTCTTAGGGTAGAGCGGCTTGCTGACAGATTGAGTGGTTACAGCAGCCTACTCGTCCTCGCCTTGGTTATGATCCCGATCTTCCTTCCCAGATTTTTCTGAGGCACCTCTTAGTGTATCGAACAGGATCGGAAGTATCAAAATTGCACCTATTACGAATGAAAGTTTAGTCCAAGAAGCATTCGGCACCGCCGGCCATGCACCGGTGGTGAGTAGTTTAATCGATCCAAGCCAAGGTATTTCGGTTGATGCGACCCCTATGATCCAGTCATCCCTGACTTCCAAAACTGGGTTTCCATTCTCATCCTTCAGACCCTGGCTTTGGATATACTGATCGGACGCGTTGTGATCAGTCGCCCTGAGTTGATCAATCCGGCAACCATTTGATTTTTCATTGTCCCCTGTGGTCAGATAACCCTCATGATTAGGGACCCATCTGTCGATCCTGAGTTTCCCTCCGTGAGGGTAGCACTGATATTCTAAAACAAGAGATATTTCTTCAACTCCCCTGATATCTGTGCCTGGGACATCCCATCCTCCGCTCTGATTACTCACGGCCTTTAGGATAGCCCGATGTATAACCGGTGTATCGCCACCACCATTTTTTTGATAGATTATAACATCCCCTGGCATACCATGACTATTATACCCAAAATATTGGTTGCCTGTTTGAATTGACTCAACATATGTGACAATGTGGTCAACCCTGGAAGGGGAGTCTACTAGGATTAGGTCTCCAGCGTCAATAGAGCCGATCTCCCCATTTTCTGAATGAATCATCGAATTACTTTCCACGACGACGAGTGGCGGCCATGAGCCGGTAATAGCCCACAAGCCAGATAGTATAACCACAACCAGGCATATTGAAATTGCCGCCTCTCTCAATATATTCGACGTCACATCAACCACCATCCTCAGGATTACGTCCAGATGGAGTGGTGAGCCATAGTAGGATGGATAACGCGAGGATTAACACACTGGAAAATGGGTCAAAATGTGGTGGGGGGTGGGAAGAGGGTTCCTTACCAAGCAATGCATCATTAACGGAGAATGATGACCCGTTTGCCCCTCCAGTGATGCATTCAATGATGATTAATGTCAATGCAACTGCGGACATCGTTATTATCGTCTTGTTGGTTTTCGCATTCTTGAGGCTGGCAAGACCGGGCAACAGATTAGCCAACTTTGAGTTTCCACCAGACCACCAAGTTACACGTTTATGAGTAGTGTTTGGACTCTCGCGCCATCTTCTGCTGGGTTTGATCTCCATTTCTCGATAAAATGCGAGCAATCGAGATCTGTATCCTGATCCAAGGGCTTCCGCGGCATCTTCCACCTCTTTACTCCGGCGGATAACTTCTGTCCGGGATTCCAGTGAGCAAATCTCCTCAAAGCTGGATCTCAGAGAAACATAAACAAAGAAATCAGGCAACAGGAAGAAGCAACCTAAACCGCCGATTATGAGGCATGCCCAACTGAAAGGGACCAGCGAAGAGGTTGCTGGGTCCGTGGTTCCACCCAGGATGATGAAAAGAAACCCCCAAATCAACGCTCCCGTCAGCAAAATTGAGGAATATGCAGTGATGGGGTAATGCAGATCGGGATTGTTCTTCCACCAACTGCGAATTTTGCCGCGAGAAGGGGAACGGGCCACGCTCACCGCAGGGGTGAACATGATTAGGCCCTTACGGGAACTTGGTTTGTGCACACATGTCTTTTTGGGGGTTGTTTACATCGTATTCCATGTGAATGACCACGCGAGCTTGGACGCGCGGGTATCTAAGCTTCTGAAAAATCTCGATTGGCGTCCCACGCCAATTCAAGAGGCGGCTCTGGGACCACTATTATCCGGAGAGGATGCCTTGTTGGTTGCGCCTACTGGAAGTGGAAAGACCGAGGCTGCGATAATCCCTTTGGTATCAAACCAAATCAGTGAGGGTTGGGAGCCTTTATCCATACTCTATGTGACGCCATTGAGAGCTCTAAACAGGGATATGGACCAAAGGCTCGGTCCATTCCTGGACCCGTTGAACATCGATGTCGCACTCAGACACGGAGATACATCGAAAAAAGAGCGTGCAAGGCAGTCCAAAAGTCCGCCTGACATACTGATTACAACTCCTGAGACAGCACAAATCATGCTACTAGGGTCACGGTTGAGAGTGCACTTATCCAAAGTGAGGGCAATAATTGTGGATGAAATCCACGACTTGGCAAGCTCTGAAAGAGGAGCGCAATTGCTGATTGGTATTCAGAGGATTCGAGCACTTTCAAAGCGACCGGTCCAAATTGTCGGGCTATCAGCGACTGTTGGAAATCCAAAGAGTGTCGCATCTTGGCTGTCAAATAAGACCAAGGTTATCGAAGGACCATCACCCAGATCCACTGAGGTATCGGTTCATGTTGAGGCGACTTCACCAGAAGATGAGGCATTGGCAGTAACGTGGAATGTATCCCCCAGGGCTGTCTCGTCTTTGAGGAGGTTGTCAGGGCTGATACAGAGATCGTCACCTGCTTTGGTTTTTGTAAATTCGCGATCAAACGCAGAGACTGTTGCCCAGAGGATGAGTATGATCTCACCGGAAATCAAAATTGGGGTCCATCACGGGAGTTTGGCGGCAGAGACAAGAAGGCAGACGGAAGACGATCTAAAAAATGGGAATATTGACGCAATGATCTGTACATCTAGTCTAGAATTGGGCATTGATGTTGGTTCCATAAGGGCTGTGCATCAACTACAATCACCGAGGAGCGTGGACAGCCTCCTGCAAAGAATAGGTAGATCTGAACATAGGTTGGGAGGTACTGGTCGTGGTGAGATCCTGGTTTGGGAAACAGATGACATCGCAGAATCCGGCGTAATATCCCGAAGAGCCCTTGCGGGAGATTTGCCTCCAATTCAATGGCGTTCAAATCCATCAGTTGTCGCAGCAAACCAACTGATGCAGATGGCTATGGAAAAAAGCGTGGTACCACTCTCAGAGGCTCACGAAATAATTCAATCGGCTTCGATTTTTGACGACTGGACCTATGATGATACTATCGGCATCCTCAGGCTTCTTGACGATCGATGGCTCATTAGGTTGATTGAGACGCCCTCAGAGTCAGACGTGACCGTTTGGAATCGAAAATTATGGGAAGGTCTAGTGGGGAGGATAAATGACAAATCGCTGCCTGTAACCAGACCTGAAGCTGATGAATATGCGGAGTCAGTTCTGAATCGTATCAAATCAAAGATGGTGAGGAACCTCCCTGAAGCCATTTCCAACGGATGGTTCCAACCAGCTGGGAAGTTGATGTCGACTAGATTGGAACACTACTCCATGATTCCGGATGAAGAGTTGTACAAAATACGGGACGTAGTATCCAGACGGATACTCGGCACAGTAGATGAAGCATTTGTTTTGTCATTGAACTCCGATGGCACTGAAGAGGGGCAGGGGCGACCTAGGACATTCGTAATAGCAGGTAGAACATGGCAAATAATTGACGCAGATCCAGATCAGAGTGAGTTAGTTGTCGCTCCTATATCGGACATAGGAAACGCCCCGGTGTGGTCTGGAGAATTGCCTCCTGTGCCCAGCGAGGTTGCTAAGGAGGTTGGTCAACTTCGCAGAAGCGTAATCGAGCTATTGAATCCCACCGAGGGAGATCTTGAGTGCATACCCTTTGAAGAATATCCACTTTCCCAAGAAGCTGCGTCTATGTACATACAATCCGTGGTTGATCATCAAGAGGCGGCGGGTTGCCTACCGGACGACAGGACCCTGACGATAGAGGTTAGACAGCATGCTCTGGTTCTGAACTGTTGTCGTGGGTCAAAAATAAACGAGACGCTTGCTCACTTCATACAAGCCATGGGCTCCGGACTCGGAGGGAGCACTGGGATTGCAGTTGTGGATCCATACAGGATATCGTTCAAGATTCCAGAGGTCACAGCTTCTCACATGGAAGGTTGGCTAATGGAAACCTCTCCCAGAGCCCTTGAGGCAATAATGAGGATGACGATTCCAAATGGAAGGGCAGTCAGAGCGAGATTTGTTCAGGTTGCCAGAAGATTTGGGATTCTAAGGAGAGATGTAGACCCAAGGAAAGTGAATATTTCAGGTATGATGAAGAGGTACGATGGGACGCCTGTCGCTGAGGAAACCCTTTCAAAGCTGTTTCACGAAAGAATGGACATACCTGGCACAATGGATCTCATGTCAGACATACAAAATGGAGATGTAAGAATCATTGTTACTCCGCCGGGCCCTCTGGGGCAATCTCCAAGATCAGAGCGAGACATGTTACTCCCGGCATGGAGCGATAGGGATCTCCGCGAGAAACTTGAGAACAGATTACTATCAGAACGTTGCATAATGGTATGCTTAAATTGTCTAAATGTGGCTAGAAGTCGTGTATCTCGCCTGGAGGATAGGTTTGGACAATGCGCTATGTGCGGGGGTAAAATGAGGTGTTGTGGTCCTGAGAGGATGGAGAAGATGATTCTTGGCTGGGTCAAAAGTAGGGATCCAAAGGATCGGGCGCGAGTGCAAAAAAATGCAGAACTACTCCTCAACCATGGTTTCAATGCTGTAATGTGCTTAATGGGCAGGGGAGTAGGTGAAGAAACTGCCGCGAGGATCCTTCGAGACTCCCACAACAAGACAAGGACCGGCCTTCTGAGATCCATACACAATGCTGAGATCGAGTATGCGAGAACCCGTCGATATTGGTCTTAGCAAAATCGCTATTGAGTTACATGCTCTGGGAGGCTTATGCTGATCGGACTCACTGGAAGGAATGCAGCTGGCAAGACCACGGTGGTAAACTGGTTCGCGGACAGGGGTTTCAAGAAAGGATCTTGTTCTGATTCGATTAGGACTTGGTTGACGAAAAAGGGCCTAGATTCTACCAGAGAGAACCTCATACAAGGCGGTAGAGATCTCAGGAGCATGCATGGACCCGGAATACTTGCGGAGATGCTTCTTGAGGAGTTCCAGGGCCAAAATGCGATAGTAGACTCAATTCGCACCACTGCGGAGGTCAATGCACTGAGAGAAAGGGGCGATTTTTATTTGATTGAAATCAGAGCCGATCAAGATGTCCGCTGGGAAAGGTCAAGGGAAAGGTCAAGGGAAGGTGACCCGTTGACAAAGGCCGATTTCATTGATGCTGAAAACGAGGAGTTGGTTTCCAAGGACGAGGTTGGTCAGTCACTTATTGCCACAGCCGAATTGGCTGATTACGTCATTGAAAACGACGGTGACGTTGAATCCCTTGAGTTGATTCTTCAAGCGTTCTTGGACAGCCACTTGTAATTACACACTACGAATATTCAGCCCAGACTCCCTCATCAGGGACATGGATAGCTCAAAGTCTTCTCTCCATCGATCTGGAATCTCCAATCCTGATGGGATTACCACCTCTGATATACCGGCCTGTATCAAACTCCGGGCACATCGCGTGCAGGGTGGCCATGTTACGTATGCTGTGCAGTCTTTCAGCGAGAGTCCTATTCTGGCTGCATGCATAATCGCATTCTCCTCGGCGTGACAAATCAAAGGATATTTCAGATCGCGGTTTGTGAGGCGTTCCTCAGAGTCATCGATTCCTCGGGGAAATCCGTTGAAACCAGTTGATCTAATCTCACGATCAGGACCAACAACGACACAACCTACTTTGGTGGATGGATCTTTGCTCCATTTCGATATGTGCTCTGCGAGTTGAAGGAAGCGGTTATCCCATTTTTCAGTCACCTAATCGCCCTCCGCGTCTTGCCTCAGGAGGGTTGCCGACAAGAATGTACCTGAAGCATCTCCATCATTTTTTTCTCGGCTGGATAAAGCATTTTCAGCACATGGCCGGTAAGATAGATGCTTCCGAGGACAAGAAGGGGGGTTTTTCCAGCCTGTGCTGTCTTTACTGCTGATTGGAAGGCATCTCGGACTCTCTTTTGGCCAAAGATTTCCTTGTTTGATCCCAAAGCTCTAGCAATATGTTGAATCGGTTCTGCAGGAAGCCTGCCATTTTTTGGCTCAGTAACGACCACCCCTGCAATCTTTCCTCCATCCAAGGCTGACCGAATTGGCTCCATCACTCTGGATAGGTCTTGCTTTTTTGTCATTCCAATCAGCAATGTGTGAGGGGTATGCAGTCTTTCCATCTCATAGATTATGCTCTCATAATTATGAGCAGCGCTTAGTATTACATCCGACCCCTGGTATCTGTGTCTCGCCCCATCACGGCCCGGCCATCTAGGGTCCTCATGATTGGAGTTCCACCCAAGATTTCTACCCATTTCCGTGGCCATAGACCGATAAATGTCCCAGGGATGAGAATTGTCCTGGAAAGAAAGAATTGAAAGATCTTCACCTATTATCCTCCTTGCCTCGGATTCAATAACCTGATCTTCGGGTTCAAGCATAAACAGAGGCACTCCTTCCCGGTGAATTCCGGCTTTTTCTCTGAGCACATGTAAGAGTGTTGGGCCAAGAATCTCCAAGTGATCTTCGGATATTGTGGTGATTGCACACATATCTGCATTTACGCATCTTGTTGCATCAAGCCTTCCACCTAGGCCAGTTTCCACTATCGCCCTATCCACACCTGCATCATTGAATGAAACTAATGCGACTAGAAACGTCTTCTCATAGTAGGTTATGTCGATTGGCGGTTCAATTTCGCTGGCTTTCCGTACAATAGCCAAAGCTTCATCAAATTTCATCGAGCTTATCGGCTTTCCATCTATCCTGACTCTCTCCTCGACATTTACAAGATGGGGTGAGGTGAACAACCCGATGATATTCCCGTTCGCCGCTCCCTTGGCGGCCAAATGTGCACATAGCGATCCTTTACCGTTGGTTCCTGCAACATGGACACTAGGGAATGAATTTTCAGGGTTTGAAAGTCTTTCAAGCATCATTTTTACGTTATCCAGTCCAAGACGCATCCTTTTCTTACCCGGAGTAGGGGCCAGCCAAACTCTGAGTTCCTGACTTGACCATCTGCCCATGCATCAACGACGGGTCACCCTGATATGATCCTAGGCCCTCAGGTAACCATGGCAGAAAGGAAGTTGGAGCCAATGGCATGGTCATCAATGATCGGAATGGGAGCGATGTTTGTTTCGACAATATGCCTCGGGATATTTATTCAACCTAGTTGGAATTTTGAAGATGCAAAGGCCTTCGGTGAAGGGGGTTCGACAGAGGCTTCGAACGTATTGCTTCAGTTGATGATGATTTTCCTGTTCACGGCCTTGGTAATTTGGCTGGCAAGAAAAGGAGCTGCGATGGTTATCAAAGTCGTCATCCTCTTTGCGTTGTGGCTTTCAATGATCTACACATTACTTCCAACGATAGCCCTCATAGCGTCCCTCACGGGGATGAGCGGTGAGGAGCCATGGAATTTTTCATTTTGGGTTGCTCCTTTAACCAGCTTAGGACTCATATTCTGCCTCGCCAAGTACCCCGAATGGTGGGTTGTCAACACCACGGGAATCCTTGTGGGATCGGGAGTGATTGTCATGTTGGGAATCAGTTTCGTGCCGATTCTGATCTGCATTTTCATGATTTTAGCCGCTGTTTATGACTATTGGGCTGTACATCGATCTAAACACATGCTGGAGCTCGCAGACACAATGATTGATCTGAAGTTGCCGGTCGTACTAGTCGCGCCCAAAGACGCTAGCTACAGTTTCATGGAGCAAAGTGGCAACATCCGGGATTCAGTGGATGAATCTGAAAGTGATTCCATTGAGATTAAGAAGCCCAAAGGGAAGGGAAGAGATGCACTATTCATGGGCCTTGGGGATGTGATATTTCCAGGTTTATTGGTAATATCCAGCTTGACATATATCCCAGAAGTGGGCGGGGAAATAAACAATCCATTCGGACCCATGTTTCTGGGACCGCTTCTTGTGGCTTTAGGTACATTGGTTGGCGGATTGATTGGATATGTCGTTTTGATGAAGTACGTGTCAGAGGGTAAGGCACAACCCGGCCTACCACTTTTGAATGGCGGGGCGATACTGGGATACATTATATCAGGATTGATTCTAGTTGGTCCAACTGGTCTTGTACACCAGATATCCTTCTTCTGAGGATAGTATCGGCCGAATCCCTCAATAGAGCCATAGAAATCCGCGTGATGATCCTGATGCTTGATATCCATGTTTTCAGAGATGCCCCCGATAGAATTAGGGCTGATTTGGCAAAACGAAAGATGGATGATTCTATTGTCTCTGACATCTTGAGGATGGATGAAGATTGGCGTGGCATCAAATTTGAGGTCGATCAGCTAAGAAAGAAACGAAACTCGTCAGCACGGATGATCGCAGCCGCAAAGAAATCCGGAGACGTCGACGCGGTGGAGAGAACATTGGAAGAAGTGCAAAGCCTGGGTTCTGCCATAGAAGAAATGGAATCTAAGGCCTCATCCATGATGAAGAAAAGGGACTCATTGAGAATGCAAGTTCCGAATTTATTGCACGAAGATGTCCCCATAGGCGAAAATGATGAGAAGAATGTGGAGATAAACAGGCACGGCGAGCCACCAGAGTTTGGGTTTGACCCCAGAACTCACAACGAGATCATTGAAAAAAATGGGTGGGTTGACTTGACAAGGGGAGCTAAGGTTTCAGGATCAAGGCAATATTTCCTTATCGGCGACCTTGCAAGGTTAGAAATGGCATTGCAACAATATTCTACAGATTTTCTGACAGACAGGGGTTACACGCTTATCCAACCGCCGTTAATGATGAATAGGAAATCCTACGAAGGTGTGACGGATTTATCCGACTTTGAAAATGTGATGTATGGCATTGATCCAGATGGCTATTACCTGATAGCGACCAGTGAGCATCCTTTGACTGCAATGAGGATGGATGAGATTATTGAACCCACGGAGTTGCCGATAAAATTAGTCGGAGTTAGCCCTTGCTTTCGAAGAGAAGTTGGAGCTCATGGCCTGTCGGATCGGGGTATATGGAGGGTACATCAATTTACCAAGGTGGAACAAGTCGTCATCTGTAAACCCGAAGACTCATGGAATTATCATAAGGAACTTCTTGAAAATGCCAAGTCTTTGTGGGACAACCTCGGTCTACACTATCGAGTAGTTGACATTTGCACCGGGGACATGGGGACTGTGGCATCCAGAAAATATGATCTAGAGGCTTGGCTGCCTGGGGCCGGTGAATTCAAGGAAGTTGTATCTTGTTCCAATTGCACGGACTACCAGGCTAATCGACTAAAAATGAGATACAGGAAAAGTGACGGAAATGAATCAGTACACACATTGAATTCAACTGCTGTCGCGACGAGTCGCGCCTTAGTGGCTATAATCGAACAATATCAAACAGAGGACGGAGTTGTTAGAGTGCCCGAGGTCTTAGTACCACTAATGAGGGGAGTGACCGAACTACGCTCACAGAAGTAGTATTGTTAACCTATCTTGAAATTTTCGGGTTTATTCTCGATTGACTTGGCATTGGTTTGATCAAGCCGTGATTTAATCAATTTAAACAAGAGTCTGCTAAAAGCCATGGATATTAGTAAGAAGATTACACTTGTCCACCACGGAGTGCTTTCATTCGTTGCTAGGAAGTAGGTGACGATCAGTATGATAGCCCCGTATATTGCTCTAAATACAGAATAAAGGATGAATCCCTGAAGCCATGTGGAGCTCAGCATTCGATCCCACCAGCCAGACTCCATACTTGTCGGGTCTGACTGGATCTCAAAGTCATGTCGGATCCTGGTTGAGGTTTCCTGTGTGTGAATTTCAGAGGTTATTTTGCTATCAAACAGATGATCACTGATTTAGGTACTGGGCATGACCTGCACACCATTGCTATCACAAATTAGAATTGATAAACACTAAACAGAAATACCCCAGGACTGCGATTGCATTAATCTACCTAGCCAGTGATTCTCTCAATATCAATCGGGACGTTGATGAACATCCGGAAATACCTCAACATCTAACGCCCAGTTGCTTGATCATAAATGGTGAATTGTACATCGTGGTCTTGTCTGTTACTGTGTGACGGTATTCGATATTCTGATGAGTCGCCTCCATTCCGGTTAGTCATGGCTTCCAACTTCCCTTCGGCTTCTTCTGCCGCAGTTCGGAAGAGTATGCAGGGTAACAAAAGCAAGAACACAATTCCTGAGTTGAAGGTTAGGCGTAAACTCCGGATGGCCGGGTTTCCGGGTTATCGACTGCATTGGAGAATAAATGATTCCGGAGGTAGATATCTCTGCAGGCCTGACATATCTTATCCTGGTAGGAAGCTGGCCATATTTGTTCACGGATGCTTTTGGCATAGATGTCCGACCTGCAACCTTCCAGAGCCGGTAAACAATGGCGGGTATTGGAGAGAGAAATTCGACAGAAATCTGAAAAGGGACATTGAGAAGGACGACCTCTTAAATCAATTAGGATGGAAGACTTTCGTCATATGGGAATGTCAGATTGATGCACTGGATCCTCTCAAGATTGCGACTGAATCTGGCTTAATTTGTTAATCTGAAATAGATAACAGATCGGATCCCATATCGACCTTTTCTCCCTCTGAGAAATATATTTTTTCAATTTGGCCTGATTTTGGTGCAGTCACCTGATGCTCCATTTTCATTGCTTCAAGTATCATAAGTGGCTGACCTGATCTTACTCTTTGGCCCTCTTTGACCAATATTTCTGTTACAATGCCTGGCATTGGTGCAGTCAAGCCGCCCCTTTCTTCGCCAGAGGAATTGCTATTTCCGTCTGCTTCTGTTACCACGAAGGTTTGGCCTTGGATGGTGATCCACCATGAGTCTTTTATTTTCGTAACAATGGCTTCAACCGCTTCCTGACCATCTCTTACAATGAGTGTATCATTATTTTTACTCAATTCGATAATGACGCCTGATTCGACACTCTCGCCGTCGATACTCAAATCCACAACGGACAATACTCCGCTATCTGAGCCCAATTTTACTGACCAAATGTCAGTTTTCTTTTCGACAGACCACCTCATCATAATACCTCATGGAAATTTCTTCGAAAGTGTGAGAAATGGGTCTTGGACGTGTCCGGAGTGCGACATGGTTGTCTTCGAATTACTCGCACTCTGAGTTCTCTGCAGGCCGAATTTGTCTGCTGCAGATGCAACGATGACCAAGGTTGCATCTGTTGGTTTATTGGTTTGGTGGGAATGATATCCATCATCCAGATAATTCGTCGTCACTCCTTTTTCTCTGTACACATCTGTGGATAGAATCTCTCTGCAGAAATCTATGTTGGATTTTACCCCGTGTAGTACAGTCTTTGATAGAACATGATCTAGCCTCCTAATTGCAGATAACCGATCTGGTGCATGTACGATCAACTTCGCGAGCATAGGGTCGAATGATGTTGTCACGTGATCTCCCTCCCGGATTCCAGAATCGATTCTTATACCCGGGCCTTGAGGTGTTTGAAACTTGGCAATCATGCCGATTGATGGTAAAAAACCGACGGATGGGTCCTCTGCATACAGCCTTGCCTCTATGGAGTGACCGGTTATGCCAACCTCATCTTGGCCGATTTGGAGTTCCTGTCCTGAGGCGACCCTGAGCTGCATGTGGACTAAATCTAGTCCCGTTATCAGTTCAGTGACTGGATGTTCAACTTGGAGTCTTGTGTTCATTTCCAGAAAGAAGAAATCATTGTTTGATGACAATAGGAATTCAACTGTTCCTGCTCCTTCATAATTCACCGCACGAGCTGCATCAATCGCTGCATTTCCCATTCTCTTTCTCAAATCTGTGTTCATAGCTGGTGATGGGGCTTCCTCTATCACTTTCTGATGACGTCGTTGCAAAGAACAATCTCTTTCGTTCAGATGAATAATATTGCCGTGGGAGTCAGCGAATATTTGAATCTCAATGTGGCGAGCCCCGCTGAGGAGAGATTCAACATACACAGTCCCATCGCCGAATGCTGCCGTCGCTTCTCTCGAGGCTGCCTCGTACTCCATTCGAAGGAGTTTTGGTTCTTTGACCGCCCTCATTCCTTTTCCACCGCCCCCAGCGCTTGCTTTGAGCAGCAGAGGATATCCTACTTGCGCGGCGGCAGCTGCCAGCTGAGGCAGTGGGTCCTCCCCCTCCTTTACATCAATCGACTTGCCTGGAATAACTGGAACTGATGCTTGTATCATGGATTCCCTAGCGCTTATTTTGTCGCCCATGACCCGAATTGCATCCGGAGGAGGGCCGATCCATATCAAGCCTGATTCAATGACCTCTTCAGCAAAATCTGCTCTTTCGGACAGAAAGCCATACCCAGGGTGAATCGCATCAGCATCCATGGATCTGGCGGCGTGTATTATTGCTTGAGATGAAAGGTAAGTGGACGCGAGATCCTCGCCGGGGATGTGTACAATTTTGTCTGCATAATCGAGATGCATTGAGTTTGAATCTAGGTCATTGTGTATTCCGATTCCGACTAACCCACACTCACGAATTGCCTTGAGGATTCTAATTGCGATTTCCCCCCTATTCGCAACAAGGACAGAAGTAAACGGAGTGGGTGCGTTTGTCATCCACTCCGGAACTTGCATCTCAATTCACCTCTGAAGTGAGCACCAATCATCGCCACGTGCTTTTAGGTGTAGCGTCTACAGTGAGAACTTGTCACCCTCGTTGGCTATAGACCAACCGTGGAGTCTTGGATCTTTTTTATCCCATGAAAGTGCAGGATTGGTATGGTTGAGGTGTATAAACCGAATATCGATATCATCTTCCTTCCTTTCTCCTAATCTCGCAATTGATTCTGTTATCGTAGGGTGTGGAACGTTATCTTGGCGGGCTATCTCATTACTCTCCCAAAATGTGCCGTCGATTAGAGCAATATCGATATCGATTTTTGTTAGCCAATCTCTAATGTTATCCTCACCCACCTGTTTCAAAGTCTTGTCCCAATCGTCGTGGTCTGGGAGATGTAACAAAGATTTGTCATGACCTCTTACAACAAACGCATGGTTGTCTGAAAACTCATTCCTGTGTGGTACAGATATCGGAGTGAATGAAAAATTTGGTGATAAATTCTGTTTTTTATTTGATTCGAATTGGTGTTTTACAAACACACCCTGTTCTATCATCGCCGCCCAACGTGGAGTTTCGTCGAACAGGCTCATCATCGATTCGCTTGCATGGAGCCTCACACCTTTCAGAGCCATTACTTCTCGCCCGAAAAGGCCCAGTCCGTCTACATGACCCAGATGGGCGTGCGTCAGCCAAATATCTGTTATTTCTCTTGGATTGAAGTTTTGACGTCTCGCCTGAGTATCGAGATCCCTTGAAACGTCTATGATGTGAATTTCGTTTTTATGCCTGACACATATGGAGGTCGGAAGCGTCCGATTTCCATTTTGGAACTGTGATTCACATGTCTCACAATGGCAGCCCGGATGAGGTATACCACCGTCCTGTGCCACCCCAAGGACTGTCACTGATGTTCTAAGTACCACAATTTCCCTGCCTTAATTTTCAAAATTTGAGTTTTTTTTCCACTCGGGTTCTCTCTTTTCAAGAAAGGCTGAGAGCCCTTCTTGTCCTTCTTTGGAGCCCCTCATCCGACTGGTTAGATCGAGGGTCCATTTTCTCAGCTGATCAGACCCCCCATTCCAAGTATCAAGTGATGCTACGAGGTCCTTTGCTGCAGAGATTGCATTCGGAGCGGATGTCATAACCTCTTGGGCCACTTTGTCCGACGCTTGCTCAAATTGATCTTTTGTTTCCACTACCTCATCTACAAAACCTACTCGCAACGCCTCGCTAGCATCCACGCGCGAGGCGAGCATTGAGAGCCGCCGGAAATTGGAACTCCCGAGTCTTCTGTATACATAGGGTCCGATTACTGCTGGGAGGATGCCCAGTTTGACCTCTGAAAGAGCTATTTTTGTTCCGGGTTCTGCGATAGCGTGATCAAGGCATGCCACCAACCCTGCTCCACCTCCAAGTGCGACGCCTTGAACACAGCCAATTGTGAAACAAGGATGAGACCACAATCCATGGAACAATCTATCCAATCTCTCAGCGTCCTCTCTGTTTTCTTGTTCTGATTTAGACCCGCCATCTCGCATCATGTCAATGTCAGCCCCTGCACAAAAATGTCTTCCTTCACTACGAATGTTCAGAATTCTCAAGCTTCCACCATTAACTGTCGAATGTTCTTTTGTCCAATCGAGTAATGAGGAGATTTCTGATATGAGTGTTTCATTCAATGCGTTATGTGCATCGACCCGGTTCAGACGGATTGTAGCCTGGGGCCCCTTTATCTCTAAATTACATAGGTTGGTATCTGGCCTGATCATTTAATCACATCCGGAAGACTCCGTATTTTTGTTCGGGGAACGGGGCGTTCAAACTGGCAGATATACACAGGCCAAGCACATCCCGTGTATCTCTGGGATCAATTACCCCATCATCCCAGATACGAGCTGTTGAGTAGTAAGGACTACCCTCGCGATCATACTTCTCCAGAATAGGGCGTCTGAAGGCCTCGACCTGTTGTTTGTCCATTAAGTCAGACCCGCGCCTATTGTTCTGATCTTGCTTGACTGTTGTCAGCACGTCCGCGGCCTGAGGCCCCCCCATCACAGATATTCTTGCATTGGGCCACATAAATAAAAATCTTGGATCGTAAGCTCTGCCGCACATACCATAGTTTCCCGCGCCATGACTGCCGCCGATGATCACTGTAAATTTAGGTACGGGGACACATGATACAGCTGTCACAAGCTTAGCACCGTCTTTGGCTATTCCTCCTGCCTCAGCATCTCTTCCAACCATGAAACCCGAGATGTTTTGGAGAAAAATCAGCGGTGTTCCTCGCTGCCCACATAGTTCGACGAAGTGAGCGCCTTTCAGAGATGAGTCTGAGAATAAAATACCGTTGTTTGCTATTATTCCGACCGGATATCCATGAAGGTGCGCAAAACCGCATACAAGGGTACTTCCATATCTTGGCTTAAATTCGTGAAAATCTGATGAGTCAACGATTCTACCTATCACTTCACGAACATCGAATGGGGTTCGATTGTCCTCAGGGATAATTCCCAATAGATCATCAGGATCGTGGAAAGGAGGTTCAACTGGTCTGAAATCCAATCTTTTTTTGGGTTCGATGTTGAGGTGTTCAACAATCCCCCTGACAAGTTCCAACGCCTCACCTTCATTTTCAGCAAAGTGATCAGCGACTCCAGACTCGCGAGTGTGAAGGTCAGCACCTCCAAGATCCTCCGATGTGACCTCTTCCCCTGTAGCGGCTTTCACTAGAGGGGGTCCTGCGAGGAATATGGTTCCATTTCCTTTGACTATGATTGACTCGTCGCTCATTGCTGGAATGTAGGCTCCCCCCGCGGTGCATGATCCTAAAACTGCGGAAATTTGTGGAATACCCTTGCTCGAAAGCATGGCCTGATTTCTGAAAATTCGTCCGAAGTGGTCGCGATCCGGGAAAACCTCGTCTTGCAATGGAAGAAATGCGCCTCCAGAATCAACCAGGTAAATACAAGGCAAATTATTTGCCTCAGCAATCTCTTGAGCTCTGACGTGTTTCTTGACGGTCATCGGATAGTATGATCCGCCTTTTACTGTGGCATCATTTGCTACGAACATACATTCCCTGCCATTTACGACTCCTATTCCTGTAATTATGCCAGCAGATCTTGCATTCCCATCATATAGGCCGTTTGCGGCCAATGTGGACAACTCTAGAAACGGAGAACCTGGATCACAGATTTCTTCAATCCTCTCCCTTGGCAGGAGTTTCTGCCTTTCTCTGTGTAAAGCCACAGACCTTTCACTTCCCCCTTTTTTGGTTTCTTCTATTTTCTCCCGTAGTTCTCTGACTAGGGCCAAATTAGTCTCATGGCGAGTCTTCCATGTTTCATCATTTTTGCTCATACGGGTAGTCAGCCTAGCCATGCATTACGTCCTGAACGGCCGTAGGACTTCAATCCCACGACTTATTATTGTGAAAATGAATCCTGAAGCCCTAACAATTACGTCTCTCCAACATAACCCATGGCTATGTCCGAAGAGACTGCTGGGTTTACAGAAGATGATATTGGAGAGATCTTGACTTTGAAAAGGCCCGATGGAACATACATTCAAGCAGAGATAGTAAGGGTTTTCTGTCCTCTTTGTACTGAGGAATTCATCGGGACGAAACGTGATGCTGGTGGATTTATCGCCGGACACAGAGCCTACCATGAGCACGAGAATATGAGTGATCTTATTGCAGAATCGATGGGAGGCGTTTGAGTCACTTATACGACCATTCGCCCCCTCTCATGACTGATTTTATGTTCCCGTCGGCGGTTATTCCGTCTATGTCCATTCTCTCGGACCCAATCATCCAGTCTACATGGATATTTGAGGAGTTTCCCCCGGCCTCCCTTACGGCCTCGGGGTTAATTCCTATGTCGTCTTTGAAGCATTTCGAGTAGCATTGCCCTAAGGCGATGTGAGAGCTGGCATTCTCGTCGTAGAGTGTATTGTAGAAGAGTAATCCAGATTTGCTAATTGGAGACGAATGTGGAACGAGAGCGACCTCGCCCAATCTTCTGGCTCCCTCATCGGTATCGATAAGGTTGAGGAAAACCTCCTCTCCCTTTGATGCCTTGGCATCTGTGATTTTCCCATCCTCGAACACTACCTCTATTCCATCTATCAGCGTTCCTCTGTGAACCAGCGGTTTAGAGGCTCGAACAACGCCATTTACCCTGTGAGAGTGCGGAGTTGTGAATACTTCCTCGGTCGGTATGTTCGGGGTGCAAGTAATACCGTTCTTTGCCGTGCTCGCTCCGCCTTTCCATTCGTGGCCATCTGCCAAACCGATTTCCAGGTCGGTTCCAGGAGCTTTGTATCGGAGAGCATAGAAATTCTGAGTATTCAGCCATTCTTGTCGTTCGTTCAAGGTTTCCTGATGTAACTTCCAAGCTCCTATCGGATCAGGATTGTCTACTCTCGATATTGAAAATATTGCCTTTGCAAGTTCGGATATCGCATCAGTCTCGCTTAGATCTGGGAATACTTTCCTTGCCCAGGCTGCCCCGGGGAATGAAACTATGTTCCAGTTGGTAACAAAATTCGTGATTCTCTCCATCGCGGGTTTGGACGCCATGGACATTGATTTCCCCGCTCTTGCAACCCTGGATGGATCTTGTTCCGAGAGCAGAAGGGGATTTGCTGCCGAAACAGCCAATCTTGCTGTGTTATTGTCAAATGCATTAGCCATCGCATTGAACATCCAATCCGGGGCTGCATCCAAGCTTTCGTCTGATGCGAATCTGTATCTGTCCAGCGTCAGGATATCATCGGATAGCATCGATGTTACAATCCCTGCACCACGCCTGTAAGCCTCTGCAGATAGTCTCCTAACCAATGGCAATGCTTCTACGGGTGCGGTGATTATGAGATTCTGACCTTTCTGCAAATTCAGTCCGACTTGAATTGATACTTCTGCCAACCGATCCAGCATTTCTGTCTCATATGGAAGGTCCTCGTCCGATAGGGCGGTCATGTTGCAATGTGCAAGGGGGTATCGTTTGAATGTTTGAATGATTCTAGACGCCCAATGTCAGCCTGAAGACGTTCCGAAGCGCTGGGGCGAAACCCACCACCATCAAGCACAGTGCAATAAGTATCCTAAGGTGCTGTTGTCTGTATTCAAACACAGCCTGTGAGAAAAACCAGCATATCACCCCGGCGATTCCAATTTTTAAGATTGTGAAAGTTATCGAGGTGTCCAATACATCTGTAACCATCGAACTAACAACGTGCTTCTCAGTATATCCGAAATAGTCTATTCCTATCCACGTTGCAATTCCGTCCCCGATTTGACCTCCGACTGGTAGCAACACTGCAGGACTTGCGAGGACGCCGCGTCTCCAAATTTTACTCATATCCTGTTTCATTTTAGCTTCGGACTCGAGATATTCGCTTTCAGTGACTCCGGGCGGCAAAATACCCGGAACATAACCCAAATCTGCGGATTTTTGCTCATATTCCTTTCCAATGTTGTAAATCACATAGCACATAAGAGACGGGATTCCAATCACAATGAAAAGGGGCCAGAATGTGAGATCGTCTCCATTCCCCTGAACAGCGTATCCGGACAGTATGGCGAAGAGTACAATCGAACCGCCAACGCCTGAGGAATATACCATCCTTTGGATGCTGTCAAATCTTTCAATGTTTGAACCGGCTAGCCAATATGGGGATGCGACTCCGAACAGCGCTATAATCCACATGACCTCATTGTCAATGACTCGCTCGTTATTTGCGAAGGTGTTCCCGCCGACCACACCAGTGCAGTATATCATTGCCTGGGCTCCGACAATCAATGCTGAGAGGTGCCTGAGTGAAACCTCGGCATCGTGTGTATTCTTCTTCGGGCCGACTGACACCCTGTGCCCAATGAAACCAGCTACGACGACCCAGAAGGCCGCATGGAAATGTATTCCGGGGCTTACGAACCAAGGAGCTATTGAGTCGCTAAACAATCCAGCGTCCTCGACGACCTCCCCAAGCGGGGCCCATAGCACCCATGGCAACAGGGCGATCAACATCGCATCTGATCCATCTACACCAGCAACTCTCAATATCCCGGCGAGTGACACTACAAACAAAGCCAAGCCCAATCCGTAGCCAGCAGTGTTTACGTAGTTGTAACCGCTGTCCCCTGAAGTTTCATTTATGATGGAATCGATGAAATATCTGAAGATGAAATCCGAAATTGGATTGTTAAAACCTATGAAATGCGAACCAAAACCAAACCCAAAAATCAGCAATATGATGGTGAGGATACGAATAGCCCATTTCTCATAGTCGTAGAGGGTCTCAAAGGGATTCACGTACTACCGAAGTGGCAGTGTATATTGAGTTAATCGGAAAATCAGAACAACTTAGTTTGAATGGAGCGATGTTCCTGGCTTTTGTGAGTTCTCCTACTGGATTTTTTTCTACTTCCGTGTTTCTGGTAGACTAGCCTGCTTGTTGTCTTTGCATCGGGATTTCTCCTTGCAGAATACGCTCGCCTGACACCTTCTTTCCTTGCGCTTGCTTCATCTGTACACGGCATGGGGTAGTCTTTTCCGATCAGGCATGAAGCTGAGGCCTGTATTTCCTCGGGCATCTTCCATGGCTCATGGATGTATTTGGAAGGGACATTTCTCAATTCCGGAATCCACTTTTTTATGAAGTAGCCCTCTTTATCGTGATCTTTTCCCTGTTTCAGTATTGAGTATGCTCTGACTGTATTTATGCCGGTGGTTCCTGACTGCATTCCAACTTGGGACCAGTGTATTCCTGGCTCATAATCCATGAAGAGCCTTGCCAAATGGAGTCCTGTCTTTCTCCATGGCAGCCATAATGTGTATGAGGCAACAGACATTATCATTGCTCTCATGCGGAAATTTATCCATCCTGTCGAGGTCAGTTGCCTCATGCATGCGTCAAAGAAAGGCCACCCAGTATTGCCTGTGGCCCAGGCATTGTACAGTTTTTGATCAAACTCTCTGACCATCAAGGAGTCCAAATCATGATTCATCGCTCTGATATCCAAAGTAGGCTCCTGCTCTAATTTTTGGATAAAATGACAATGCCACGCCAACCTACTCTGAAAAGAAGAAAGACTTTTTTTCCAATTCGACTTGCTATCCGGATCCAACCCCTCGTTCTTCAGTTGCCTCTGTCTCTCACTGACCATCTGAACAGCTCGTCCTATTGAAATACAACCTGCACTAAAGTAAGGGGAAAGGCGGGAGCAATGATTTGTTGCCAATGCGGGTGCCGACATTCTCCAACGATACAATTCTCCACGTTCTTTCAGGAAGGAATCGATTGTGCTCATTGCAGCATCTTCCCCAGGAACAGGTCGGTGTTTTAGTGGTCTTGGGTTCAATTTCACAGAAGTGAGGTCAGGATTTTCTTTCGCGGGTATAACAGTCAGATTATGTGGAATTTCTATTAAAGGCTCTGACATTCTAGCGTCCCTGCTTGCCTTCCAATTATCTCTACTTTCCAAACCCCTGACGACTCCGTTGGAGGGGAACTCGATCCACTGTATTTCCTGTTGTTCGCACCAATCTTTGACAAGCATGTCTCTTTGATAAGACCATGATGTCCCTGTTTCCTCGTGAGAGAATATCCTGTTGATACCGTGTGTCCGATCTAATTTTCCAAGGATCTCGATGGCATTTGAGTGGATGATATGGAGAGATCCGCCGATTAGTCTGAGGTTCTTGTCGAGCGCGAGCGCGCAATCAATCTCCCATTCGATGTGTATGTCATCAGTATCTGGTTGACTTTTCCTCTCTGGCTCAACGAGATACATCAAGAACAGTGGGTTTTTGGATTGGGACGCTACTTGAAGTGGCTTGTGGTCTCTGAGCCTTAAGTCTCTTTTGAACCAAACAACTTCAATGGGCATTGTAACAAAGAGCTACTGGATATCCTATGAATGTCCGTTTCTTCGATTCTATTTGATTCACTCTTCGGAATAGTTGATTGACTCATCAGATTCTAGATCTTCAATACCGTTGGTATCTTCGTAAACAGATTCTTCCATTGAGGTTTTCCGTCCTTGTCTATTTCTTTCCTTTCTGATTGCTGAGATTCCAGGGACCAGTTCCTCGAACTCAGATCTAGATTCTCCTTCTTCTTTAATTTGGTAGCTCCCAAGGCTTCTGTCCTCTATTCTCTTCCTACGGACATCCCTCTCCATTCCTCTGATTACGGTGCTGTGCTCAGCTCCGTCCAACAACCCCTCGATGGCAGTGCAGGCTGTCATTAGGCCAAGTTCGTCTCCGATGACAACAACTGTAGAACCGTGTATGGCGATTTCTGTTCCGGTTGACCTTTCTATCAGAGACCGTATTCTTCCATCTCTACCAATCAACCGACTACGCATCCTTCTGGTGTGATTTCCTTTTCTTCCTACCCACTCCCTGATATCGTAAATTCGCAGGAAGGTGTCATCACCAATCAGGCGCAGAGCCCTGTTCGGTGCGAGACCTCTCCCAATGGCCCGTATGATGTCCGGTAGTTTTATTCTGACCACGGGATCAACACTATCTGGCCACTTGACGGAGACTTCACCAGACTCAGAATCTATGTGCAATTTGACTCCAGAGGCTTCCTCTATCGATTTTCGAGTTTCACCTCCCTTCCCAATCAACACCGCGATTCTTTCCTTGGGTATTCGAGTCAGCATTTCCATAATTTTCCCTCGATATCGACCTTATTCAATCCGATCCAGAAAGGGGCTCCAAATTGGGAGCTGGATCATCTATGACTCTCAACAGTGAATCTTCGAGGTTCACATTCATTCCGGATCTGTTTGCCCAGTCGACGATTCTTGTCACATCCCTCACCAGGAATTCACGGGCAGAGGGGTGTTGTTCGACAACTGCCTGCCCGACGTCTATAATCCAAGGCTGGCCTCGGTGATAGAGTACATTGAACTCGCTAAAGTCAGAGTGGACAAGTGTTGCGTTCTGCCACAATACTGAGATGTACATGATCAACTGGTCAAAAACTTCCTCAGGATCAGGGACATCAATGTCTCGAATCCTAGGAGCAGGTTCATTGTAATCGCCTATCAGATCCATGATCAAAACGTTCTTGTTGTTCGCTCTTGGCATTGGTGCTGGTATTCCATATCTTCTACACCTTCTGAGATTTCTGACCTCTTTTCTGACCCAGATGTTCACTAACTCTCTGTGACGTCGCTTCAATCCCCCGAACCTCGGGTCACCATCGATGTACTTAGTGAGTGATTTGAACACAGCATTGGTAGTGTGGAAGATCTTGACCGCCGCGGGGCCGTTTGGTGTGGTAGCGTGGAAGACATGTGCCTCCTTCCCTCTAGCAATGGGGAAATCCAGCGTCTCAATCTCACCCGCATGCATCAGTTTGTGAATTGCGAGAAGCGTGCTTTGATCGAATACGCTATCAAACACTCTTCTGTCTGACCACTCAAACTCTCCCTTGCCCAATACACCTGATATTCCATCTTCGATATCCTTGAACAGCCGCTTGTATTTTGGCTCGTCCATCCAGTTGTGATCGGGCGTTTGATGCCTAGGGGATGTGTGGCTGTCTTCCCAATCCTTATCCATGCCCGCTACACCCCCATCTCTCCAGCGTCAAGCTTTCTCCACGTCCACAAACCTGCGGGTATAGTGTATAAAAGTACAGAAATCAGCCATGTTAGAATAGATCCAACCCAAGGGCCGTATATGGGGAAGATAACGATTGAAATCAATGCGTAGATCGAAACAGAAGCAGAGCCTAACATCATCGGACCGGCAGCGCCGACAGGAACATGGGGTCCCTGAGACAACCAAAGAGATACCATTGTCGTTAGGAAGATCGCCGGAAATACTGAGATTATCCCGGATACAAAGGGCAAATTCAAGCTTGCAATCCAGACTGATGCCCCGATAGCCACAGCAGCAGCAAGGCCTCTAAAAAGCAGTACAATGATGCCGACCGAATTCTTTCCCGATGGTGCTGGTGGGTTCGTCTTGACGGCCCAGAGGCCTAGTAAAACCGATGCTATGGTGGTTAGAAGAGCTATTGAAACCGGTTTTATTGATTCGGAAGACTGCTCCACAATTAGGGCTGAGGATCCAGCAGTGACGACCCAAAGTGAAACTGATATTGCGGTGATGGCGGGTAAAATGAAACTCTCATCAAGGAAATGGCTCAACAAGCCAGGTGAAACTCTCCAGACTCCCAGGAATAGAAGGTTGAGTAGCATTCCTATCGGGACCATTGACATGGCCGAGGAAAATGACGAGGCGTCCAGAACCTCACTCCATATTCCCACGCTCGCAGGAACTATGGTGGTCGGTAGAGTTACTATGCCTCCGAGGGCTCCGCCGATTCTCTCGAGTAGGACTGTTGAGAGGATTGCTACTATGCCTGCAAATAACGCAGCGAAAAATACGCTTACTGGGTCAGGTGACATATGGAAATCAACCGAAGAAAGAGTCTATGTCGTCCTCATCTCTTGTGGATTGAGTGCTTGGGGCGCTTGGTTTGGTTACCTCTTGGTGCTGTTCCTCAGGTTCTTCTGCTACATCGGATTTCGTTCTTTCTTCGGTTGGTTGATCGTCATAACCCATATCACCTTCATCCATTGCAGTGATGTCATCGTCAGAGTAACCAAACAGGTCCACGATTTCGGGGAGAACCCCTTTCCTCGATAGGTAGATCGATTGGGTTTTCGTATACCTGCTCCTGACATCCGCTTTGGAGTCCTGGAAATCCCACGGCTGGACTACAATGAGATCGCCTTCTCTTACCCACTGTCGGCGCCTCATCTTGCCTGGTATTCGTGCGATTCTTGAATCTCCATCTTCGCAAACAGCCGAAACTCTTCTTCCTCCCAGTATTTGATCGGCTATTGCAAACATTTCGTTGATTTTCCGGTTTGGCAGTGGCACCCGTATTTTATCGCTGGCTCCGGATTCCAAGCGGGCTAATAGTTCAGAGTCTACCCGCTCGGTGCGACGTGCCATGGTCCATCGTGGATGGTTTCATATGTGAAGGTAACAGTTTGAAATCCTCTTTGTGATCGTCAAGTGAGTGCTCTGAAATTCTATTCCTCTGCAATTTCAGTCTGTTTACTCCGCTCTGTTTTGATGTTTTCTTGGTGAAGCCGGATGAGTTGGAATATCACAATTCTCGCTTGCCATATCCGTGATTGGCATCATGAAGCGTATTTTCAGCCCAAGTGGGCATCAATCACTTTCTAGGGTATGGTGGAAGACTTCCTTGGAAACTGAATACCCACCTTTCTCTAGGATCAGGACTGGCATCTCGTCGTAATCAGAGGACGTCATCTGATACTCCAGATCCTCCTTGTCTTGAGCGGAGCCTTCAGCCTGTGTCAATGTGTAGGTTGCGAAGTCTCTACACCAATCGTCATTTATGTTCAAACAGTCAACTGTGTGGATGTTGCCTCCCCACTCCTTGGCTTCCTTCGCGAGTTCATACCCCAATTCATCTGTAGTTTCCAAGCAATCCACGACGAAACTCGGTGAATATACGACTATATTTTCATCCCCCTCTGATATCAGCTCCTCGACCGTGTCCTCTGTGTAGGGAGTGATCCATTCTTCTGATCCAAATCTACTCTGAAAAGTCATTATGGCTTTGTTGGCCTCGATATTTTCAAGCCGATCAATAATAAGCCTGAATGTCTCATAGCAGTGGCGATAGTAGTCATCCCCCTTTTCGACGACTCTTCGTTTCTGCATGCCGTGGAAGGTGAGAAGTAACTTATCTGGATTGATGCCGTTTTCTTGCATCTCGGCAAGTTTCGCATCTATCATCTTTACAGAGTTATCAATAAATGCGTGAGTGCGGTGAAAATTCGTGATTACTTCAAACGTGGGAATTTTCACTCGCTTGGACAATTCTTTTGCAAGTGCGTCAATTCCTGAGGCAACTGTGCTCTCGGAGTACTGTGGAAACATAGGTATGACCATGAGTTTTGTAGCTCCGGTTCCGTTTTTTAGATCGTTTTCCCAACTGTCGTATACTTCATTGACATAGGGAGGGGAAAGCAGGAATGCATGGTTCACCTCGACGTGTCCTTCCGGGTCGATAGCTTGGAGGTGCTTCCTAACTTTGTTGGTAAACTCAGCGGTGTTGGTGATCAAAGGAAAGCTCTCTCCATCCCAGATTCTCTCGTAGAGTTTCGCTGATTTTCTGGGGCGGAACGGCAGGACGAAGAAATTCAAGATTATCTTCCACAACCATGGGTTCCAATCGATCAACCTCGGGTCGCCGAGAAATTTCCTAAGGTATTTCCGAAGCGCTCTTGGGCTTGGGTCTTCGGGTGATCCTAACTGAACGAATACGACCTTCGTCTTACGTTTCGGGGGTACAAATTTTTGATTCATGGCATCTCCCTGTTGTTGATATCGTCCATAACAGAAGTGAACGGCTGATGTAAGGAATAACTCAGGCCCTGATTGGGTCGGGGGTCTTTCTCTGTTTGAGGTAATGAAAGAGGTGTGGAGCATTGAGTGTAGTTTTCCATAAAGATCGAAACCTCCATCACAGAATCATTCCTTTGGGTGTGACGTTCCAATGCGAGGTGGTATATTCATTTTTGTTTTAGAATGTGGATACAGCTGTCTCAACCAGTCCTAGCAACCATTGACTAGCGGGGCCGAGACCGAACAGAACGGTCATGACAGCAGACAAAACGATTACAGCTCTCAACATTGTTGCTTTGGGAAGTGGTTTTTGTTTGTCTGTATCTTCGAAGAACATCACAAGCCCTATTCGCAAGTAGTAGAATAGTGACAGTGCGCTGTTGAGGACGATGGCCAGCGCCAGAAGGAAGAATGGATCGACAGATTGGATCCAAGACAATGCATCTGTAGCACCATCTGAACCGGTGCCACTTGTGGTTGTCACAAGCCCGTTGATCATCAGGAGCTTGGAAAGGAATCCCGACAATGGCGGTATCCCGGCCAGAGATATCATGAATATGAACATGGAGACTGCGACCACGGGGTCCCTTCGAGCCAGACCATGTAAGTCGGATATGGTGCCTTCACCGCTGTCGATCTCAATGAGGGTCAGAACCAAGAATGCTCCCATCTTGAACAGGACCAGGACTGATAAATGGAATATGACCGAAATTTGCAGGATTTCTTGGGTATCAGAATCTGCTAAGCCGGAGCCCAGTGCTGATAGGGCTGCTAGCATGTAGCCAGCATGAGCAACGCTGGAGTAGGCAAGCATCCGCTTCGGACTCTCAGAAGACAGGGCCGCCAGGTTGCCCCATGTCATGGTAAGGAGTGCTAGAATGCCTAACGCCGTGCCCCAGGCTACAACATAATCACTGGGCGCGGCAAAACCGACCAAGACACGCATTAGGGCTACGAATCCCATTGCCTTAGACGCAGTCGCTAGCATGCCCGCTATGGGTGCATTCGTTCCAGAGTAAGCATCAGGTGCGGCCAAGTGAAATGGTGCCGCGCTTACTTTGAAGCCGAAGGCTACCATCATCAGACCTATGCCGATGCCTGCCAAGGGGTCAAGAGATTCCATCTGGGACCAATTCAGGGCAAGAGCATCGAAATCTAGACTTCCTGCCCAGATATACAGCAGAGACATGCCGTATATGCCGGTAGCCGAAGCGATTGATCCTACAATGAAGTACTTGGCCCCCGCCTCACCGCCGACCTCACTTTCTTTGTGGAAACCCACGAGTACATAGGACGCCATTGATGCAAGTTCCAAGCAGACTATCAGGAAGAAGAGGTTCGTGGAAAGCGCCATCAGACTCATGCCCAGAGCGACCATCAGGAGCAGGATATGGAGGTCTACTTGCCTTCTATTGTCCATCAGACTCTGAATCATTTCCTCGTCTTCTTCGTCGATGTCAGCTGAGGTTATTTTCTTCGATGGTATTCGATAAATGGAAGCAGCCGCAGTGATAGCGAGGGCAGCCGTGAAAACCATTGACATGAACCGTCCGAAACTGGTGATCTCCATCACCCCAGAAATCTCTGTTCCACTTGCGGACTCTATTTCCGTCAGAGAGAGTATGCAAGCAACCGTCAGTGCAGTAGCAGAAAGTACCCCTGGGGCCCTCGGATCTGAGGTTAATTCGAACCTCGTCCCGCCCCACAGGATAGGGACCTTCACCGAAGTGAGCGGCAGTCTAATTCTGGCGTCGCCCAAGTTCGGAACGAGGATAGCGAGTAAAATACCAGATAGGATAACGAGCTCAGGAGCCAATTTGATGAGGTCGGCGGTTGACATTGTCATGGGGATGCCTCCAATGCGTTCATCGCTGCAACTAGGTAGGTTTGGATGAAATCTGTGCTCCAAACAGACATCATATCCCAGAAGATGAAGGGAAGTATTCCGAATAATATAGTGAGTGCTCCGAGGATGAACATCCCTGCATTCTCATGCCAATTGACATCTCTGGGTTCCTCTCCATGCAATGTTTCGGGTAAGATGCCCTGGTGTGGATGGTTAGATTCGAAAATCATCTTTTGCATTGAAGTGAGGTAGTACAAAGCCGTGAATATCAGTGTCAATGCAGGAAGGAGGACCCACCATCCGAAGGCCATCCAGAATCCAATCATGATTGCAACCTCCGCGACGAATCCAGCCAAGAGGGGGAGCCCGAGACTGCCCATCCACCCTAGCATCATGTGACCGGCTAGGAAGGGGGAATGGTGTGCTATGCCCCTCATCGATCCGATTTCCAGTGTGTGGTAGTGATGCTTGAATGAGCCTGCCACGGCGAAAAGGAGCGGGCTAATTATACCGTGTGCGAACATCATGAATAGGGCTCCTGCGAATCCAATTGGTTGCATGGTAGCTATTCCGAGGAATATGAGGCCCATGTGGGATACAGAGGAGTATGCGACCATCCTTTTCAGATTTGTTTGGCCGAGACAGACGACAGCTCCATACACCAGGCTGGCCATTCCGAGGAAGACAAGGAGAGGTACGAAAGTCAATGTCGACTCCGGGAAGATTGCAACGGCCACCCTCAAGAAGCCATACGCGCCCATCTTCAACATCACACCTGCAAGGAGCATTGAGCCCGCTGTTGGTGCCTGGACGTGAGCATCGGGTAGCCAAGTGTGAACTGGTACACTGGGCATTTTCGTGGCGAACCCAACAAGCAGAAGAAGCCATACTAGGTGTCTTAACCCCTCACTTTCTATCAGACCCTCAATTCGTGCCTGCTCCGTCATAAGCGCCAGATTGAAGTGGTGTCCGGTTAAGGTCCCGGAGTATATTGGGTCTGGGTTGGTGTTGAAGTACATCACAAGTATTCCAATCAACATCAGGACGCTCGCTGTGAATGTGTAGATGAAGAACTTCATCGAGGCGTATTTCCTGTCATCGCCGCCCCACATCATAATCAGGAAGAACATTGGGACGAGTGTCAGTTCCCAGAAGACGTAGAAAATGAACAGGTCGAGAGAAACGAAGACACCTATCAGAGCTCCTTCCATTAAGAGCAATAGTGCATGGAAACGGTGGCTGTTCTCAACATCCCACTGCACCAACATGGAGATGGGAATTAGCAGAGTAGTCAACCAAATCATAGGAAAGGAGAGTGCGTCTGTTCCAAGGTGCCATGTTACACCGATCGATTTTATCAGGATTGGAGGATTCTCAGTTTGTAGTTTGAATGACTTGAAGTCATTCAACATCCAATCTATGTCACCCACGGTACCTATGAAAATAAGAGTGGTGAGTAGAAATAGAGCAGTTGAAATCCCGATGCAGACGTTCCTGACCGATGGTTGCATCTTAACCGAAATGTTGTCCGGTAGCACGTTCGGGAGAACAAGTAATATCAATCCAGATAGCAGTGGAACCAGCGTTATGACGCTCAATTCGCCTGTGAATGTCATATGCTCACCCCCACAATGAGGAAGAAGACGGACAATGCCCCTACTGCGACCATTAGGATGTAGTCCCTGGTGCTACCGGTGGTATATGTCCTGATCCAGTGTGATCCGCTGATGCTTGATCGTTCAATGAGTTTGATGATTCCATCTATCACTCTTGCATCGAACCATGCTGAGAATTTTGCAGCAGGCGTAAGAGTCTTTGATATGGCCCATTCGTAAATATCATCAAAGTACAGACGGTTGTGGAGTGATTCAGACAAACTACTATTCGCCATCCCGTCGACGTCCATCGGTTTGAAAACCGAGGATAGTTCAACAAGCCAAGACACTGCAGCGTTCGCTTCCTGCCCCTGTTCGAGTTTGCCCCCATGGACCTTCATTGCGATTATGGGGCCGACGAATGTTGAGAGTAGTATGGTTATGTAGCCAACGACCATTAGGGCCTGTTTTTCGGGTAAGAATGTGATTTGCAGGGCCCTGACTATGTCCAGATCATCAAACCCGAGGGAGTAATCCTTGCTGCTCAAGAATTCTCCAATATGGAAAGATGCGAGAAGGGCGCCTGAGAAGGCCGTTATTACGGACAGGGTGACCAAGGGAGTCTTGATCCACTGGGTTGTTTCATGGACATGTTTTGATGCCTCGTGCTTTGGGGGGCCCGCGAATGTCATCATCCACATTCTGGACATGTAAAATCCTGTCATTCCCGCGGTAAGCACAGCGAGTATGGCTGGACCGTACATCAACGGCTCATATTTCAACGCCCCAAGCCACGTCTCTGCGATTATAGCCTCCTTGGACCAGAAGCCTCCGACCAGGGGTATCCCGATAATTGACATGCTGCCGAGCATCATGGCAACAGAGGTAACAGGCATCTTTGATGCCAATCCACCCATATTTCGCATGTCCTGAGGGTCGAAATGGTCCTCGTGGTGATCTTCTTCGCCATGCCCGTGATGGTGAAGGTCGTGATGAGCGTGGTGGACTTCGTGAATAACGGAACCGCTGGCCATGAACAGCATCCCCTTCGCCATTGCATGATTGAATAGATGGAACAGTGCTCCCCCGAAGACAAATAGGCCCTCATACCTGTGACCTGTCGAAATCAGGAACAAAGCTGATCCCAGGCCAAGGAAGATGTATGCGAGTTGGCTCATTGTGGAGTATGCAAGGACCTTCTTGATGTCATTTTGGACAAAGGCGATGGAAGCAGCCATGAAGGCGGTTATTCCGCCTATCCAGGCGACGATTATTCCTAATTCCTCCATCCCGGCGACTCCGTAGTATTCTATGTCCACAAATGGTATCATTCGTGCTACAAGGTACAGGCCTGCATTGACCATTGTCGCGGCGTGTATCAATGCTGAGACAGGGGTTGGCCCCTCCATAGCGTCTGGTAGCCAGACGTGAAGGGGAAACTGGGCTGATTTCCCAACACAGCCGATGAAAAGCAACAGCAGTGCAGGTTGAAGTTCAGAAGCGGTGACAGGTGCATCTCCAACGCCGGTCATGGGGGTATCGAAGACAACAGCGAAATCCAATGAGCCGTATATGTTGTAGAGCATGAGGAGCCCTACCATCAAGAACACATCTCCCACCCTCGTGGTCATGAACGCCTTCTTGGCTGCCGCTGCTGCACTTTCCTTCCAATAGTAGAAGCCGATCAGCAGGTATGAGCACAGGCCCATTATCTCCCAGAAAATGAATAGCCAGAGGAAGCTGTCTGCCAACACCATGCCGAACATACCCATGCAAAAGAGTATGAATTCCGCAAAGAATCGGTGATTCCGATTTGAATTGATGTCATCTGTAGTCATGTACCCAATTGCAAACCAGCAGATCAGGAAGCACAGGAACGTGGCGACAAACAGAAGCATTGCGCTGATTGGGTCCAGCCAAATCCCGAAAGAAATATTTGTGAAGCCTGTGTCAACATTCCACTGGATGCCATCATGAGTCAGAACGTCGAAATTTAGCCATGTGAGTGGTTCTCCATGGACCTTTTTGTCCCCTATCCCGAGGAAGTGGAGTATCATCCATAGGCCGGCACTCAACGAGATTGACAGCGCTGCTAAAGCTAAGATTCCTCCCTCTTTGAGTCTGTGGACCCAAATTTCATTCCCATTCCAGACCTGACCCACCAATAACACGACAGGGAACATCATTAGTGGGGCCAAAATGGCGACGAATCCCAGATTCAGGGGATGGACTCCTGCAAGGGATAGAATCGGTACGACCAGCACTGCCGGAATCAACGGTTTAAGCAGTCCCCACTCGTAGTTCTGTTGCTCGCCCATGTTATCCCTCAGTTTCTAAGTATCGTCGCCTCATCAAGGGAGATTGTTTCTTGAGTGCTGTAGAGGGAGAGGAGGATTGCAAGTCCAATCGCGACCTCTGCAGCCGCTATTGCTATTGCTACCGCGGTGTACACCCAACCCTCAACCCCTCCTGTGTTGAGGGCTCCAGCGACGAAATTCAGGTTTGCAGCATTGAGCATTAGCTCTATGCACATCAAAACTACGATTCCGTTTTTTCTGGAGAAGGTCCCAATTAGCCCTATTCCGAACAGTATTGCCGCCAACCCAGATATCCAAGAGGGGTCAATCATTCCTCATCATCCCCGATAATTGGGCTGTTTCTATTCAGGCCCTCTCTCGTTGCAGCTGGCGGCATTCCGACAACAGGGGTTTCAACATCCTGCCCCAAGTCCCATGTCAGGTTGGCGAGACGCTCGTCTCTAACTAGGTATGACGCCCCGATCATGGCCATGCTCAGCAAAAGACCCAGGACTAGGGTCATCATGCTCCAGTCATCGAGCATTGCGATGGCGAATGATGAGGATGTTGGCGCTCCCGGTGATTCTGTCCAGCCTGAGAATTCCATTGTCTCTGTCAAAATCACGAGGACTAGTACAAAAACTCCGAACCTGGAGAAAATTCCCAACGCCCTCATTCAATGTCGCCTTCCTGTATTTGCTTTCTTGTGAGCATGACTCCGAACTGAACAACGAGCATAACTGAGCCAAGGTAGACCAGAATCTGTACTGCCGCCAGCATTTCTGCCTCCGCTAGTATGAACACTCCAGCCACTGCGAGGAACGTCATCATCAGTGAAAGGAGGGAATGAGCTACTCTGCGGGCATAGACACAACCCAGAGCGCCACCGATGGCGATAGCGGCGAACAGAAGGAATGTAACTTCCTCTGGACTGACCATCTGATCATGCTCCCGAGGAAGCTTCGGCGGCCTTTGCGGCCTTCGCCGCTTTCTTTTCCCTCTTCGTTTTCTCCTTCTTGGCTCTCTTTTCCAACTCCATGTCAACTCTTTCTTTGTGCACCGAGGGCAGAACGCGAGTCCTGTCTGCATCAAACCAAAGGTCTTGACGTGTGTAACCCGACATTCCATCATATTCGTTTGTCATGAAGAATGACTCGAACGGGCAGGCTTCTGCACACAGGCCGCAGAACATGCACCTGCCGATGTCTATCCTACCCGATACGATATCTTGCTCAGCGGGTTTGAGATCTGTAATCTGTACATCACCGACACCGCTGCCATCATTCCATTTCACCGTGGCGGTGGACCCTGTGAGATCGATGACCTCCCCGAAGTCATATTCCTGGGGAGCGGCGGAATGGGCATGCACAAGATCGAATTCTGTGGGTTCGGTGGTTTCCTGGCGTGGGAGTGCTGCAAGTCCTCCGACCTCTATTTCTCCGCCGTACCCATGCCATTCATCGCCTTTTGATGCGGTATCGAGTACATTCACCCTTGTTTCGGTCGTCATGTGAAGGCAATCGTTCGGACAGGCCTTTACACATGCCTTGCATGCTGTGCATGTTTCCCAGATTATCCCGATTCTTCCGTTGTATTCTCCTGGGACGAAGAGCCACGGCTCAAGATCTTCCAGTCTCTCGTACGGGTACATCACAGTCACGGGTCTTTCTACAAATGGCATGACCTCACTTGCCTCACGATCCGCGGCGTATGAGCCTGAGTCGGTCCATTTCGTCGATACGTGATCAGAACCTATTCTCTGTTCTGTGAAGCCGTCTGTCATAATGACTCTCTTATTGTGGTAATCATTGTGCAGGAAGGGCAATCGACCGATCAGGGGTATGGTCCTGAGTGCGGTTTTCAGGGTTATCCACATGGGCCTTATCACAAGGTTCCTGAAATTGGGCTGGGCATGTGGATGGCCGCTTCTGAAGTCGTAGTGTTCCATTACTAGTCCCTCCTTCCTGGATAGGCCTTGTCAAGGGTCTGTGTGTGGTATATTCTGTTGGAGTTTTCAAGTGCTTCCTTGTCTTCGTCTATCGCTAGCACTACGAAGACCAGTATGCTGCCAATTGTCATGAGGGGTGCCAGCCATATGGGCCATGAACCGTTCCACAGTGCAACTCTCATGACCATAGCCATTGCGAGGTTCACGAGAGAGAGGGGCAGCAGGTACCTCCAACCAAACTCTAGTATCTGATCTGTCCTGATTCTGTGTAGTGAGGCTCGAACCCAGACGAATAGCGCGAACATGAGGTAAGCCTTGATCAGAAGTATTCCTATCCCGGGTGTGACGTTGGCCAGGAGGCTGAAGATTCCGCCCAAGATAGGCAATGAGACCAAAGTGTCCTGGAAAGGTAGCTCCCAACCTCCGAGGAAGAAGAGTGCAAAGAGGATGCAAGCGGCATATGCGCGCATCATCTCGACAGCAAACATCAGCCCCCACCTTATTCCGCCGTACTCGGTCCACCAACCTTCCACGAGCTCGGCTTCTGCCTCTGGCATGTCAAAGGGGATTCTTTCGACTTCAGCTATCATAGTGACAATGAAGAGGACGGCGCCCAAAGGCAAGAGGAACACGTTCCATGTGTTAGAGGATTGTATCTGGAAGTCCACGATCTCAATGATGTTGAATGAGCCGCTCAAAACTGCTATTCCCAGTACAGTCACCAGCAGAGGAATTTCGTACGCAGTCAGCTGTGCGGCGGATCTCATTCCCCCAATGAGTGTGTATTTGTTGTTGGACGCCCACCCGGCAAAGAACACTCCAAGTGGCGCGACACCAAATATCGCCATCATGAATATCAGAGACAAATCAGGATTAGCAGCCCATATGTGAGGTCCGAACGGTACGAATGCATAGACCATTACCGTGGTTGATATTATTATGACTGGAGCAACCTCAAAGACGAGCCTGTCTGCTTTCTCAGGGACGATGTGGGCTTTCGTGTTGAATTTCACGAAATCCGCGACCGCTGCGACAAAACCTGGAAGCATGAACCAAATCCCGTGATAGCCTCGGTCTCCCACTCTGGTGACGGATTTGGTGTGGTGATCATTTCCAAAATTTTTGTTCAGGGCCCTGTTCAGGGCGCCGATTGGTGCACCTAAGCCCAAGGGAAGTTTAGACCACCACTCTCCAGCTGTGACGCCTCCCTCACCAACCCACAAACTTCTGGCACTCATTGTGTTGCCGAATCTATCCATGAGTCGACCGATGAATTTCCTTTCGATGTAGGGCACGACAATCAAGGTGATCATCATGGTTGCAAACACTATTGTGCACATCACTGAAGTGAAAATGAATGTATGAAGTCCTGACTGAATTGAAGAAAAGCCCTCTTGGAGGTTAATTGAACCCAGTGGTCCCAGTGGTATATCCGATGAGGGCATCAAATTTCGGGTTTGGTTTAGGCTCCAGCCTATGATGGAGTCCATCCACCCCCTTACATCGAGCCAATCACTGCTTGCCATGCTAACTTCTCACCTATCTGTTTCCCCTATGCATGGGTCAAATGATCCCATTATCGCTGGTATGTCTGCGACTTTGTAGCCTATCATGCATTTTGATGCGTATGGTATGGTAATGAACATGGGCGACCTTATGGATACTCGATAGGGGTTTTTTCCCCTGCCCTCTCCTCCACCAACTATGTGGAACATCGACTCGCCCCTGCTGTCTTCGAAGTGGTGTGATCCGAATGTCCCTTCTGGGGCTCTGGATGGGGCTTTGGCTATGATTGCGGGATCTTTTGGCTCATAGTGGGTTTCGGCTCCGCCGGGCATTCTGTCCAACGCCTCTAGAACCATGTTGGCGGACTCGACCATCTCGGTCACCCTCACCCTGTAACGATCGTAGCAATCTGCCCCCTTGATCGACGATCGCTCTACGGCAGGCGCCCAGTCCAGTTCGGAGTATACCGAGTATGGATGGGCCCACCTGACATCGTAGTCTACTCCTGCGGCTCTTACATTGGGCCCTGTAACGCCGTGGTTGATCATTTCTTCTGCCTTAGTGTAACCGACCCCTTGGGTTCTAACAAGGAAGACGGTGCTCTCGTCAAACAGAGATTCGTACTCTTGTATTCTCTGTTTAAATAACTCGAGTTTCGCCCTAGCCCGCTGGGCGAAACCGTATGGTAAATCTCGTTTGACACCCCCTATTCTCGGGAAATTGTAATGCATCCTTGAACCGCCGAGTTCCTGAAGCAGATCCATCATCATCTCTCGTTCTCTTAGGCACCACACCATGATAGACAGATTTCCTATGTCCGGGCCGTACGCTCCGAGCCACATCAGATGGCTAGCGATTCTTTGTAACTCTACAGCGATGAGCCTGATGTACTCGGCTCTTTCAGGCACCTCCACCTCCAGCAAGTCCTCTACGGCGTAGATGTAAGCGTGGGACCATGTGTTCGCACTTGCGTAGCATAGCCTGTCACAGTAAGTTGTTATTTGCGTGAAGTCCCTTGACTCACAGATTTTTTCAACGCCTCGGTGTATGAAGCCCAAATCTGGTTCTGTGTCGACGACTGTCTCGCCGTCTACCTTGACCTTGAGGGTCCAAAGACCGTGTGTCATTGGGTGTTGAGGGCCCATTGAAATCCACATCTCAGCCATACCTGTCACCTCACTTTACTCGTCCTGCGTCGGGAGCCTTTCTCAGGAAGCCCTGAGCATCATCGTACATTTCTTCGAACCCGTGGTAGCGCAGCTTGTGTTGTTTCTGGAGTGGGTGGTATCCCGGTGGGGTCTCATGAGGGTTCAGGACCCGTCTCATCCCCCTGTGTCCATCGAAATCAATACCAACAAGGTCCCAGGTCTCCTTTTCATTCCAGTCTGCGCCTATCCATATGTCTTGCACGGATGCCACTGAAGGGGTCCTGGTCTCCGGTATAGCGATGTTCACCTGGACCTCTATGGGTACGTCTTTACCACTGAGGTCTCTTGTATCGGTGATGTTTGGAGTGATGGTCGAACCATTGGGGGAAATCTTGGGGTCGATGACTCCTGTCCTGAGAAAATGATACACTACTTCCCAGTTTTTTTCAGCTGATTCTGGCCAGTGTATACCTGTGATCATTGAGCAATAATCAATGTGATGATCGTACTTCATGCACTCTGCGAGTTCCCTCCAGGATTCCGGTGAGCAATTGATGTAGGCTATGTTGCGTGTCTGAGTGCCGTTGTTTTTGGTCAAAATTTCGGCCTCCACGCCTTCTATCTGAGAGAGGTCCTCCAAAATTTGCAGAACAGCCTCTTTTTGGCTTTCAGCACTTACTCTCTTACCCAAATTAACACCTCAATCAATCATCGCCAAGTATCAACGGGGCATCAACTTCTAACCTGTTCTCACTGGGTACGGCTCCAATTCTGATTATCTTTTGTCTTAGTTTAGCGAACCCGTCTATTAGGGCCTCCGGGCGGGGTGGGCAGCCGGGGATGTAGACATCAACGGGTATCACTGTGTCAACTCCCTCCAAAATGTTGTACGACTGGAAATACGGACCCCCTGATATGGCGCATTCGCCCATCGCAATGCACCATTTTGGCTCAGGCATTTGTTCCCAGAGCCTAACAAGTGGATCTGCGAATTTCTTGCTGACTGGGCCGTTCACTAACAGAACGTCGCATTGGCGCGGACTGGATCTGAAGAATACTCCGAATCGCTCAGCGTCAAAGCGGCTGGCGCCCGCTGCAGCCATTTCCAAAGCGCAGCACTTTATGCCCAAGTGGAGGGGGAACAGGGATTTCCTCTGTCCCCAATTAAAGAAGCGCCCGGCAAGGATCCCGATTACATCCTTTATTTTTGATGCCTTCAACGCCTCGTCGGTAACATGTCCTACCGTATCCACCAGTATCCTGCTGTTGAAGATGGAGAAGTTTTGATTATCGTCAGCCATTCTCTCACCTCAAATGTAAATTCTTCCCCTCTTGCGGAATACATGCCAAACTCCCAGACTCATCAGCAGGACGAATATCGTCATGGTGGCTAGCGCTCCAATGACTCTCGACTGATCCAGATCTGTGTCGATAGCTACGATTCCTCCAAATGCAAGGAACATGAAGGCGATGTCGAAGACGAGGAATATGATGGCGTACCAATAATACTGGAAGTGGAAATTAATGTGCGCTTCACCCAAGGGTTCGGCACCGCACTCGTAGGTTGAAGCAGCCCTTGGGTACAAGGTGTGATCCCGGTTGTATCCGGGGAGTAGGATCGATCTGACCTTCGTCCGATCATTGGGGTCTTCGATCGGCCTCAAAAAATAGGATGCTATGAACGCACCAACGGGAAAACCGATGCCTACAAGCGTCATAATCGCAAATGCCAGATACGCCTCCGTAACTGTATCCATCGGCACCACCACTAACCCACCGGGGGGCTACGAGACTTTCCAGCCGAAAAACCTCCATAAACCCATCTAACAGATTATCATTGCTGAACTCGCCGTTCATCGCCCAAAGCTTCTAGAATACGCTCGTTTTCTCTTCTGGACCTGACTGTTAGGAAGACGATTGTCAATACGCCAAATCCGATGAGGACGGCGATTAATATTTGCTCGGCAGTATCAGACAAAGCTAGTAACCCCGATGGCAGCTCCGTAGCAGTAATTAGATCGAGAGGCTGACCAGCAGCTGGAAGGCCTTTTGGCTGGACGACAACAGTAAACCTGTATTCGTCATCGGAAATGAGGTTAGCAGGAGGAAGTGTGTTGACCTTTATTTCGATGGTCTGGCCCGGCTCCAATTCAAAGTCGTCCGGTATGATGTCCACTGACCATCCCCTAAGTGACTCAGTGGGGATGATGACAACGTCTTCCACTATATTGCCGTGATTCGTTACAAAGAATGTATATTCGCCTTTTTCTGGATAGCTGGTGGTCTGTTTTGTCGGCTCCTCCATGGTCAACCTTAGATCGTGTATCGTTCTTATTTCGACTGCAAGGTCTACCTTTGATACCTCATTTGGATTCAACGTTGAAAAGGCGGCGATCTGCATCAGGCCGTTGAGGCCGTTGGCAGACCCTTGAACTACTTCGAGCCGTACATCGACTTGGATTCTCTCGCCATCACCGACGGGAATCGGGGCAGTGATGGTATTTCCCTGGACTGAAATCGTCCTGATCACGAGCGCCTCGAGCCCGGAGATATCAATTTCTAGGTTATCTCCCGCAGGATAGTCGCCAGTGTTATCCACCAGGAAAGATACAACCATATCCCCTCCTGGTGGCAGGGTTAGATCGATTTGACCGGGCATAAGGCCAGGGTTCAACGGAGTGATCTCGAAAGAGTAATTGTAGTTGGAAACAGTCACGGTAATCACCTCCTCTGCATCTGCGTCTGCCCCAAATACTGCGACTCTGGCGAGGATCCTCGCAGAATCAGCATTTTCTTCCCCCTCCACATTCACATCAAGGTAGAGATTTCGAGACTGGCCGGGATCCAACCGCACTTGGTTGACGCCGTTTCCTTCCGAATCTGAATACGAGGCAGACCACTCCGGGGAATTACAGCCTGTTTGATCTCCCGGGTCGCAGACCTGTAGTTTGATTGTGTCTTCCACATTTCCGTTATTTGTCACAACGAAGGGGAACCTAACTATCTGTTCAGTCCGACCGTTTTGAGAGTTGGATGTAAATTCTATATCCACCTCATGTCTTTGATTGACGTTGACCGAAAGTGAGACTGAATCTAAGGACTCGGGGCCCCCGCCGCCTGTAACTTTGAAGTTGATTTGGGTCGATCCCGCAAGAGCGTCGTCTGGTACTGAAATCACAGCGGTTGAAGAAGCATCGTTGTTGGATGTCTGGGCAGCATTGAGACTGTGGGAGGGCGGGGAGAACGAAACACTCCATCCGGGGGGAAGTGGATCAGTGTTCAACGTGAAGGTGTCTGCACCGTTACCCGTATTTTCTAGGTAAATGGTAACCTGTGGTTGGCTTCCGGGCTGAACGTTGGAGATCGATCCCGTGTTGAGTGCCAGGTCTGCTGCGTGAATTTGTCCAAGTTTGACTGTGACAGTAGATTCACATCCGATCGAGGATCCTGCCTTGGCCATTATCCTGATGTCTACGCTGGAACCGGATTCAATGGAAGAGTCGGGTGTTATGTCAAAACTGAATGTGAAGGTATCTCCATTGTCACCGGGCTCGGCCAGTATTTTGCTGGTCGGACTGTCGAAAGAGACCCAGCCGTCGATATCCTCTCCCCCAACGCTTTGGGCCTGCATGGAGGCTGTCCAGGCCGTGTTCCCGGTATTGCTGACTTGGAAGTTGTTTACTTGGCTGGTTTGACCTGGCTGAAGGTTCACGAAACCCCAGTCCATTGAGTTCTCACAGGATCTGATTTGGGGTACGATGCCGGTCAGTGTCAGGTTATCCTCGGCCTGATCTGGACTTGGGTCGTTGTTCACAGTGGCCCGGAGTATGAAACAATGCTCACCCGCATCAGTTTCTCCCTCATCATCGAGGGTGATGATGAAATCAACGTTCTCATCGTCGCCAGAATTGAGGCTCACGGTCGTTGGACTGACCTCTGCGGAAACCGAGTCGTCATTTGAATCGCAATCGCTGTCATTTTCGACAGCCAGCTGAATTGTTGCTTGTTGATCTCCGTTATTCTCAACGTTCACAATCCAATCGATGGTGTCGCCATCTAAGTCGTATTCTTTAGTTAGGTCGCCCGTTGTCAGGACCACGGAGTACAGTCCTCCGTCTTCCGAGGTTGTTGTCACCGTGAGTGAGTCAGATTGAGGAGTTGGATTGGTCCCCCCGGTTGCTGTTATGGTCAGGGTGGTCTCACAGTCGCCCGATGCAGAATCGTCGACTGAAACAGTGAGGTCTACTAACTCCTCACTGTTAGAATTGACGCTTCCGGTCGGTGAATCGACGGTTGATGTGAAACCCTGGCAGCCCGTACCTTGTTGGGTCTGCAGAGAGTATGTCATATCGTCATCTCCGTTGTTCCTGATTGTGATCTTGTAAACGGCAGGATCGCTTGTCGTCGCTGGCAGGTCCAAATCCGGGGTGGATAGTTGAGGATCTACATCTGCAGCAACACTCGGAGCCAGTGCAGCGAGGACGATTAGAACCGTGACAAGTGTAACAGAACGGGTCTTCACAGGGAGGGCTAGCGTGTCCTAACTAATCTAAGGGCTTCGGCCTTTCGGACTGTGTTAGCATCGAATCAGGCGTTTACAAGCAAGTCCCGGGATGCCCCGCAGTTTACACACTGTTGCATCTCGTTGACATCGCAGTTGTTTGTTTGGCCATGTTTGTGGTATCTAGCTCCGCACTCGATGCACGCCAGTGCATCGCCGTCGGTCACAGGTGAGTCGCAGAGGAAGCACGGTATCTCCTCGATACTGCTGGATTCTGGCTGTGCCCCTGGGTTCGATGACTTCTTGGTTTCACGGTATTTCAAGACAGCAAATGCCCCTCCAAGCCCGATCAGTACCAATCCGGCGAGAATCGCCACGAATGAAAGTGCTGCTGATGAA
>MDTA01060165.1_pt1 | contig 49825 bp, 48 predicted proteins | sample 811151 | NCBI WGS metagenome assembly MDTA01 (sample SAMN05326648, study PRJNA326480) | marine metagenome | isolation source: seawater | place: Indian Ocean: South | collected 2010
AAAAGGCTTGATCATTATGCACAGCAGTATTATGGTGATGGCCTTAACTGGTGGATTATTGCAGCTGCTAGTGGTATTGGTTGGTGGCTTCAAGTAACTCCTGGAACTAGATTACGTATACCAACTGATATTACTTTTATTACTTCACTAACTAACTAAATAAGGCAAAATAATGTCGTCTTTAATAAACATACTAAAAAACGGAAATTTTAGCAAGTATATTCAAATAAACTCTAATCAAGAGCTGATAGAAACTTTTCTTAAAAATAAAAAAGAAGAAGGTCAATCAGAAGCTGATATTAATCTTATATCAAAAGTAGCTTCTGATCTATTTACTTCTATGACAAAAGAAGGAAGAACAATAAAAGAAATATTAGATTATCTTGATAAACAGTATGGTAATGAAGATAACGATAATGTTGATAAAATATTTGAAAAAATAAGTGAAGATATAAAAATAATATATGAACCAGCTCTTAGAGAAGACTTGAAATCTTCAAAAATATTTGTAAATCCTTTGTTTAGTATAAAAGATACAACAGGCAAGTATAAAGGTAAATTACAATTTGACTTTAATGATAAAAAACAATTTGATTTTAAATTAAAGCTTAATGCTTTTAACAATACTAAGTCTTCTGATATTTCTTTATTTGCAGGAGAATTAAAAATAAAAAACGCATTGTTTGACAAAAACGAAAAGTTAAACAATGATATTAAAAATCCTTCTAGAGAAAATCCAGGATTATGTGTAATACTTCATAATAAGAAAGAGTATAGAGCAGGTACAAGAAATTCTTTAGAATTACAAATATTTATAAACTTGCTTACAAACTTAGAGTTAAGTAAAATATATCCATACTTTGATGCTAAGTTTTTTATGCCTAGCAGCTTTTTAAAAACAAGTAATAAAACAGCTGATAGATTTAACGGGATGGCAGCTGGTACTTTACATAACTTTTTATTTGGAAATATTAGAAATGAAAATCTTAATATTCTTAATTCTTTCGAAAACAAAGTGCCTGGAAAAAAGATAGATGGCAAAGTAATAGATGGACAAATTACAAACATGTCTCTATTTACTGCGCCACAGACGCTAAATAACTTTAATGAAGAATACGGTCTTATTGACAATGTTTTAAAAATTGATCCTAGTTATGGAGATAAGAGACTAACTTCTCCTCATAATATAACAGCACCTTTTTTAACACTAAAAAACTTTACAATAGATGTTGCTCCAACTAAAGGCCTTATGTCTTTTAAGACTGGTAGAATGTCTTTGGTTTTGCATGACAGAACTAGACTTAATGAAGTGACTCCATTTATAAAACCAGACTTATTTGGACCAATTGGTTCTGATATTGAAGTTGAATATGGTTGGTCACACTTAAATGGAACAGACTCGTCTTTATTAGACAGTGCAGGTACTAACTCTAAAGATCCGATTGCAGATTTTCTTCATAATTCTAGAGTAAAAGAAAGATATATGATTGTAAATTCATCATTTACAATTGATGCTTCTGGGCAAGTAAATATTGATCTTAGTCTTGCAATGAAAGCGCCTATAATGTTTAAACATGTAAAAATTGATGGTGCACCTGCAGTTAGCTCTGAGCTTATAGACTTGGCAACTACTCATAAAAGTCTTATGCAAGTGATAAGACAGTTTAATACTTCTAATGCAGCTAAAAAAGATTCTAATAAAATAGACTATAAATTAAAGACTGAAATAAAATCAATAATGTCAGTTTCAAAAATAAACAACTTTAGTGAAAAGCAAACAGAAGAAGTTAACAAATTATTAAGAGACTATAGTGAAAAGAAAAGTGATAAAAAAAGATACGAGCTGTTTGGAATAAAGTTTTCAAAACAAGAAGATAAAAATACTGTAGTAAGCCTTAATGCCCATACAGATAAACTAATTGACAATCTTAAAAAGTTACAGGAAAAAATTAACGAAAGAATAGCAGAAAATAAAAATATAGTAGGTAATTTTGGATTTAAAACAATAGATGAAGACTTAACTTTCTATAGTCAAAAGTGGAATGATAGATATACAGCTTTATTAAGAAAAAATGTAGATGATTCTATAGGTGAACAAATTAAAAGCAAGTATGTAACTTTTGGTTCTTTTTTAACAAACTTAATATCTAAATACTTTATAAATCATAGATTTTATGATGAAACACAAATAGTATTTTATACTTTAAACGATTCTTGTGGCCTTGGATTAGATATAAATATAGCTTCTTTATTAATTAACAAGAATGAATTAGAGGAATTTATTCAAGATATTTTAAATAATAATATATCATTATCATTAGAAGGATTTATTACAAACATAGTAAAAGAGTTTATTCAGACAGAAATGCAAATTCTTTATGGCATTGATGACTTTTATGATAACAAAGAAGAAAAACCTAAAACACAAAATTCTAAAAAGAAAAGTCAAAATTCAAAAGAAAAAAAAGAAGCACAAGAAGCTGCAAGAGCGAAAAGACTAAAAAGAATAAACAATATAAATAAAAGACTTTTAAAAATATACGATCTACTTGAAAGTCAAAAAATTAAATCAAACTATTTAAATGATATTAATCTTTTAATTCCTTCTATACATCTTTCATTTGATGTATTTCCTTCAGCTAATAGCGATAAATCAATATGTAGAATATCTGTATACGATAGAAACAACAATCCTTTTGGTACAATAAACAAGATATATGAAAACTCTTTATCTAATGGTGACTTATTTTCTAAATCTAGAGAGATAAGATATTTATTAAATTCTATAAAACAAAAAACAAATGATAATGCTAAAACAGAGCTTTCAAAACTTGTTGATAAATTAATAAACGCTGGTGTTATTGGACTAAACAATGAAGACGAAATAACTGTTAAAAATGATCCTCTTTTTGCAAATAAAATAAAAAATTCTTTAAAGCAAAATATGCCTAATCTTGTTTTTGGACAAGAAAATTCACCTATGATTGAAGCTTCAGTATCTTCAATAAATGATGCTAAGCTAGATACTGTATTTATGACAAGAACTAATAATGCAACTAATGCTATAGAAGCAAAGTTTGAATCAAATCTACCACTTAAAGTAAAGCCATCTCAAGCTCAAGTTACAATGATTGGCTGTCCATTTGTAAACTTTGCCCAGAATCTATTTTTAGAGTTTAATACAGGTACAACTATAGATAATCAATATAATGTAACTGGGTTAAAACATGATATATCTCCTGGTAAGTTTACAACTCAAGTAACACTTTCTTATGGTGAGGCTTTTGGAAAATTTGAAACTGCTGTTAATAATATTGCTTTAGGTGTAGAAAAAGTAAAAGATGAAAAAGTAAAGACTGACAAGAGCTTACTAGAAAAATTAAAAAAGATAAGAGAACAAAAAAATAAAGAAGCAGAAGACAAAGAAATTAAAAACTCAACAGGTGCATTAAAAGTTCAAGAAAGTACTAATAGATTTAGTCTTTCTTTAAATGTAAACAGTAAACTAATTAATTATCTTAATATAGACAGATCGATACTTTCTTTAGATAGTTTTAATATAATACTAAAGTCTAATATACTTCTTGACAAAAAAAGTAAATTAGAAATACTAAACTCTGGCATGAAAAACAAAAGCATAGAAAAAGATATTCTTTTAGAAACAAATTTCCATATAAGAAAATCAGACGCAATTGCTTCTAAAAACATAAAACTTTTAGAAATGAATGCATTAAATAATCAAAAAGTTTTAAAAGACTTTGAAAACAAAATACCTTTCTACAAAGATATTAAAAGTGCTATAAATAAAAAAGAAAACCCAGTAGGAATCTTTATTGAAAATGCAATAAAAGATATAGAAAGCAATGAAAATAAAAATCTATTTATACCTTTACTAGGTACAAAAAATACTAATTTAGAGTATTTATTAACTCCTAAACTAAATTTAGATGCTAGACTTAATCAAAACAATACATTTAATATTAAAAGCACTTTTTCTTCCAATGTTAGTAATATTCGTAATCATGATAATATACTTTTTATTATAAATTCTATTAGTGATGATATAGACATAGAGTCAGAAATGACAAACATGAGCATTGAGGATGAAAATTTTAATTCAGATAGAATGGCAATCATAACTAAAATAAAACAATTTACGAATAACGGCAATGTTTTTAAACCTTTTAAAGAATTTTATTTAGAAACAAATATAGGCTTTGAATTTAATAATATTAAAAATTCAATTTGTAAATTAATAGGTAAAAATTATGACATGAAATTACAAGTTAGCTTACAAAACTTCGAGTTTATTAAAGATAAAAACCAAATAAGATTAATGTTTGATTTAACAAACTTTTTTAATTTATTGTATAATGTTTATGAGATAAAAAAATTAGATTAATAATAATGTGTAAAATTTAATATTATTATATAATATATTCTACATGAAAGATGAATATAAATTATATAATATAGAAGATATAAATAAGTATTCTAGATTTTTTAATATGTTCAGTAGAAAATTATCTATAGATATATTAGATATCTTGCCTGAATTTTACAAAGAAGAATATGAAAAAGATATAAAAATAGCTGATAGCAAGTTATTAGAATTAGATAAAGACTTTAATTATATAGAGATTTTTAGATTAAAGCAAAAAATATTTGAAAACATATTTCAGGCAAAGATTAATAAAATATCTTATAAAGTATTTAAAGAGCTAGAAAAAAACGAAACACTTCAGTCTAATCTAAGAAGTTTCAAGCCTATTAGAGGATATGCTAATGCTGTAGAATATAATCAAGTAAAAACAATATCAGGAAGATTAATAAATACATCATCTAGTCCTAAAATACTAACTCTACCAGCTAGACATAGAAAGATATTTGAGTCTAGATGGACACAAGAAGGTGATCTGTTACAAGTCGACTTCAAGTCTCTAGAACCTAGAGTAATCAGAAAGATTAACGGTAAAGAAGCAAGTGATGATATCTATATGGATATAGCAGACCAACTTGACTTTAAAGTTGATCGACTTATTATTAAAAGAGCAATCATATCAATATTGTACGGTAGCAACTCACAAATAGACGGTTTAAGTAAAGAAAGAAGTGATATTGTATTGCGTGCAACACGTGAATACTTTGATATACAATCAATATTAAATAAGGCATCTAAGGAATACGACGTTGGTTGCAGAAGCAATTTTTATGGTAGACCTATATGGAATATCAAAGAATCAAAAGAAAACAAAATCGTAAACAATTATGTTCAATCTACAGCAGTCGATGTAGCATTATTATACTTCTCAGAACTATGCGATAAACTTGATCTTGACTTATGTAAACCAATCTTTATAATACACGATGCTTTAATATGTGATGTACATAAAGATTATAAAAATGAATTTGTAAAAATAGTAGAAACTGGATTTAATTGCCCAAAATTAGGAAACTTTCCTGTTGAAATAACAAATGTATTGGAGTCAATATATGAATAAGCTTATAGAAAGAGACGTAGAATCTCTTTGGAAAAAATACAATAAACTACTTGCAGTACTTCAAAGCGAAGGAGTAGATAAACTTCTAGAAGAACAAGGTCAAAGAATTATTGAATGTTCATATTCTCAAAAAACATCTGAACCATACTGCGGTATCGGCGGTCTCGTTGCATATAGCTTAGATCTTGCAAAAAACGCAAAAAAACTATCGCAAGCTTTAAACTATGAAATATCATCATACTCTATTATTAAATGTTCCTTATTATCTGAAATTGGTAGAATTGGTACTCAATACACAAACAGATTTAAATTATCAGACTCAGACTGGCATAAAGAAAAGTTAGGTCTATATTTTGACTGGAATGAAAACTGTGAAAAATATAATATTTATCATATGTCATTATGGTATATACAAAGATATGGTATAGACTTATCTTGGCATGAATGGCAAACAATCGTTCTAATGTCAGGATCTAATTCAGAAGATTCTAAGTTTTATGGTATGCATAAGTCTAAACTTTCAATGATTCTTTCAATGTCAAAAGAGTTAGTTTTAAAGAATGAAAAAGATAATATTGATGGGGTAGATGCTGTTCCTTTTTAATATATAATATAAAAAGGACTTGATATGAATGAAAATGAACTATATTGTTTAGTACTTGAAGCTATTCTAGAAGAAGCTGAAGTTAATGAAGCAAGTACAATGGCAGGAGGTGCTGTAGGTGGCGTAGCAGTGCCTTTAGGTGCTGGTCCAAGTGGTAGAGTTACTTATAGAGATGGTAATGATAAATCAAATGCAGCTCTAACTCAAAGAAAACCAAAACCTAAAAAGAAAAAAGGTAAGAAGAAGAAAAAAGTCTATACAAGATCAGTTCAACACTATCTAAAACATGGTGGCGAAAAAACAAGAAAAAGATCATTTAAATAAAAAATTAAAATATTAAATAATTGTGTAAAATTAAAAACTAAAAATTATAATTCAAAAGTATTAAAAAAATACAAATTAAAAAAATGCCAAATTAAAATTTAAATAATTAGGAAGGAATTTCAATATATGGCTATCGATTTAAGTGCAATTCGTAAGAAGTTAAACCAATTAAGCGGACAAAATAACAAGAAAAATGCTTTGTGGCGCCCTGAAGAAGGAACAGAGACAACAGTAAGACTTCTTGCTTATCCTGATAATGATGGGCAACCATTTAAAGAAATGATGTTTTATTACAACATTGGAAACAATCCAGGTCTTTTAGCACCTTACCAGTTTGGTAAACCTGATCCTATTCAAGAACTTATTACAAAGTTACGTGATGAAGGTTCAAAAGAATCATATGAGCTTGCAAAGAAGTTATATCCAAAAATGCGTTGTTACGCACCAGTTGTAGTTCGTGGTGAAGAAGATAAAGGTGTTAGACTTTGGGCTTTTGGTAAGCAACTATATCAAACATTTTTAAACTTTATGCTTGATGAAGATTATGGTGATATTACAGATCCTATGGAAGGAAGAGATATTAGAGTAGTTTGTACAAAGACTCCAGGACGTATGTGGGCAACAACAGAGGTTAGGCCAAGAGGTAAAGATACACCTTTGTCTGAAAACCAAGATCAAGTAAAGAAATGGCTTGACAATATTCCAGACGTTAATGACTTATATAGTCTTAAGTCTTACGAAGAGCTTGAAAATATTGTAAACTCTTGGTTAAATGGTGATGATGAAGAATCAAGCTCAAAGGAAACTACTCGTGGCTTTGAAAGCAAGAGTCAATCAAGTAGTAGTAGTGATGACTCACCTGATGCTATTAACTCAAAGTATAAGTCTCTTGATGATGCATTTGCTGACTTAGATGCTCTTTAAAAAGTAGTCTAAGTAATAGTATAAAAAGTAAACTTGGTAAGCTGGTTAAATCCAGCATTTTTGTATATAAAACTATCTAAAAAGAAGGCTTTAATGGCAAAACAGAAGAAACAAAAAGAAAACCTAGATGATTTTACATCAGACTTAATTAAGTCTTTAAACAAAGAAAGAGGAACAAGAGTAGCTTATAATCTTAGTTGTGATGAAAGTCCTACACATGTAAATAGATGGATTAGCACAGGCTCTAAGCAACTTGACTATATTATTGCTAATAATAAGAATGGAGGTTTACCAGAAGGTAGAATTGTAGAAATATTTGGTCCACCTTCTATAGGAAAGTCTCATATTGCAACTCAGATTGCAAAATCAACACAAAAAATGGGTGGTATTGTTGTATATATTGATACAGAAAATGCTACATCTATTGAAAACCTAAAAGCATTAGGTGTTGATATTACAAAGAGATTTGTATATGTTGATACACATTGCACTGAAGAAGTTTTATCAATAGCTGAAAGTACTATTATTAAAGCAAAAGCTATGGATAAAGATGTCCCGGTAACTATTATTTGGGATTCAGTAGCAGCAACTTCACCAAAAGCAGAGTTAACTGGTGACTACGATAAAGAATCTATTGGTTTGCAAGCAAGAGCAATATCAAAAGGTATGAGAAAGATTACAGGCGTAATAGCTAATCAAAAAGTTTTATTTGTATGCTTAAATCAGATTCGTACAAAAGTTGGAGTTATGTATGGTGATCCAACAACAACTCCTGGCGGTGTAGCAATTCCATTCCACTCTTCAGTTAGAATTAAACTTGGTGCTGGTCAACAAATTCTTAATAAAAACAAAGAGCCAATTGGAATCAACGTTTCAGCAAAGACAATTAAAAACAAAGTATCAGCGCCTTTTAGGACTTGTAACTTTGAGATTCACTTTGGTAAAGGTATTGTTGAACATGAGCAAGTATTTGATTTGCTAAGAAAGCATGGTGGAGAAACAATAAATGGATATCAAATAGAAGTTGGAGGAGGAGGTGCATGGAAACATCTACATGTTTATGATAATAACGGTGAGCTAATTGTAGATAAAAAATTCTATAAGGCAGGATTTGGTGAAATTATTAATAATCCTGAATATGGTAGATATGTTGACTTGCTACTAGAAAAAGCAATGATTAGAAGAAACAATGAAGACGATCCAGATATTGATCATGAAAGTTATGAAGAAGTAAAAGCAGTTCATGATGAAATTATGGGATCTGATGCTGAAGCATATAAAGAAATAATTTAATAGAAAGAAACATTTAAAATGAACAAGCCAGAGATTTATATTGATGGCTTGAATGTTTTTATGAGACATTTTGCTGCAAATCCTGCTAAGTCTATTAATGGACAACTATGTGGTGGCATTGTAGGAATGTTAAAAAACATTCAACAGCTATCTGAAAGATTTACTCCATGTAAAATAGTAGTAGTTTGGGAAGGCGGCGGATCTTTAAGAAGAAAATCTATAGATCCTAACTATAAAAACGGTAGAAGACCAGTATCACTTAATAGAAACGAACTAATTGGTGATATACCAGATACAGTTGAGAATAGAGACTTTCAGCTTAAAACGCTAATAAAAATACTCTATAAAACTCCTGTTACACAAATCTATGTTAATGACTGTGAAGCTGACGATATTATTGCATACCTATGTAAAACAAAAAAGACAGACTTTAAAAAAATAATTGTGACATCAGACAAAGACTATTATCAGTTAATGGATGAGAAGACAAAAATTTGGTCTCCAAATAAAAGAATTTTAATCGATTCACAATATGTATTAGATAAATGGAAAATCACATCAGAAAATTTTTGTCTTGCAAGATGCTTTGCAGGAGACCAAAGTGATGGTCTCAAAGGTGTTAAAGGTGCAGGATTCAAAGTGATGGTTAAAAGATTTCCAGAATTAGGTGTGTGTAATAATTTGTCAATTAATGATATTGTCATTAAGTCTAAGGAACAAATTAAAAACGGCAGCAAATTAAAGCTGTTTAAAGAAATTGTAGAGTCTGAACAGGACTTAATAAAAAATTGGAAATTAATGTATCTAGACTCTGCAATGTTAAGCGCAACACAAATACAATCAATAAACTATCAATATGATAATAAAGAAGAAAAATTAAATAAAATGGACCTTATAAAAATCTTAAATCAACAAGGTCTTAATATGTTTGATATTCACTCTTTCTTTTTAACCTTAAAAGTAAATATAAGGACTTAATAATAAATGAGTTTAGAAAGAAACTTCTCAAAATTCGGTAAGCCTTTTCAAGAAAAAGTTTTTCAAAGTATGCTGTCTGACCAAACTTGGGCAGCACAAATGATCGAAGTAGTAGATCCAGATTACTTTGATTTAAAATATCTTTCATATCTTTGTCAAAAATACTTTTCTTACTACAACAAATACAAAACATTTCCAACACTTACAATACTTATAACTATTATCAAAGAAGATCTTACAAAGTCTAAGGACATTGTTTTAAGAGATCAAATAATTGAGTATCTTCATAGAATGAAAACAAACCCAGACATGGGTGACTTAAAGTATGTAAAAGATAAGTCATTAGAGTTTTGTAAAAGACAAGCATTTAAAGAAGCTTTAGAACAAAGTGTAGAGCTAATACAAACTGAAAAGTATGAATCTGTTCTTAACATTATGAAGAATGCAATATCAGTTGGTATGCCTAATTCAACTGGTCATAACTTCTTTGATGATATTGAAGCTAGGTTTGTACAGATTAATAGACAGGTCTGTCCAACAGGATTAGAAAAAATTGATTCACAAGAAATTCTAAGAGGAGGTTTAGGTAGAGGTGAGTTAGGCGTTATTGCAGCAAATACAGGTGTAGGTAAATCTCATTTCTTAGTTGCTATGGGATGTGCTGCAATGTTAGCAGGTAAAAATGTTATTCACTATACTTTTGAGCTTTCTGAACACGAAACAGGAAAAAGATACGACTCACATCTGTGTAGTATACCTTCTAATGAAGTAATAGAAAGAAAAAAAGAAGTAATAGATAAATACAAAAATATGGAGTTAGGTAAACTTATCATTAAAGAATACCCAACAGGTTCAGCTTCTGTAATGACGTTAAGAAACCATATAGAAAAGCTTACATTAAAAGGCATAAAACCAAGTCTTGTAACAGTTGATTACGCTGATGTAATGAAGTCATCTAAGGCATATGACTCTTTAAGGCATGAGCTAAAACTAATCTATACAGAATTAAGAAATCTTGCAGTTGATCTTAATATACCTATTTGGACAGCTTCACAAGCTAACAGAGATTCTTCTAAGTCTGAAGTTGTAGGTCTTGATAATTTAGGCGAAGCTTATGGTAAAGCACAAGTAGCTGATGTTGTTCTATCAATTAGTAGAAAGCCTATGGAAAAAGCACATGGCTCAGGAAGAATATTTGTTGCAAAGAACCGAGCAGGCAAAGATGGTCTACTATTTCCAATTAATATTGATACTGCTATGTCTAAATTTACAATACTTGATGATAATGCACTAACTTTAAATGAGGCAGTAGCTCAAGATCAACATAGCATAAAACAAAAACTAAAAGAAAAATGGAATGAGGTTAATAAAAAATGATTAAAATTTTCTGCAATGAATCTTTAATAAAAGTTTTAGAAAACAATAATGTAAAAGAATATACTCCTGCATATAATGGAGAGAGTGCTGGTATTGATTTATATAATTCTGGCAGTGATGTAATAGTTAAACCAATAGTTGAAAATCAAAAGTGCTTAATAAATACAGGAGTTCATTTATTAGTTCCTAAAGGTTACGTTGCGCTTATAAGAGAAAGAGGATCTATTGTTAAAGATACATTGAAAGTAAGAGCAGGAGTAATAGATTCTGGTTATACTGGTGAAGTTTTTGTCAACTTAGTAAATCTCTCAAATGAAGATAAAATTATTAAAGAGGGCGACAAGCTGCCAGTACAAATTGTTGTTGTAAAGTGTGATAATCATTTTACTGTTATTGGTGAAAAAGAATATGTAAGATTAACCGACAAATCCTTGAGAAAAGAAGGAAAAATCGGAAGTTCAGATTAAAAGAGGGATATATGATTAAAGAGTATTGTGGAATTGAAATTGATACAAGTTTAGATGAAAAGCTAAATGACTTTTCAAAAAATCTATTAAAAAACTACTATATGATCAAAGATGAAACCTCACCTCAGGAAAGTTTTGCAAGAGCTGCTCTAGCTTTTAGCGAAAGTGATATTGAATTAGCACAAAGAATATACAATTACGCATCTAAACAGTGGTTTATGTTTAGCTCACCGATATTGTCAAATGCACCAAAACCAGGAGAAGCTGCTAAAGGAATGCCTATAAGCTGTTTTTTAACTTATGTTGACGATACTTTAGAAGGCCTAATTGAACATACTGATGAATTACGATGGATGTCAGTAAAAGGAGGAGGTGTTGGTGGTCATTGGAGCAGTATTAGATCTAATAGTGATATATCTCCAGGCCCAATTCCCTTTATAAAGACTGTCGACTCTGATATGACAGCTTATAGACAAGGTAAAACTAGAAAAGGATCTTACGCAGCTTATATAGATGTTAGTCATCCTGATATTTTAGAGTTTTTAAACATAAGAGTACCAACAGGTGGTGATGTTAATAGAAAATGTTTCAACCTTAATAATGCAATAAACATTACAGATAAGTTTATGGAAGCTGTAATAAATGATGAAGACTGGAATTTAGTTGATCCTAATGATAAAACAATTAGAGATACAATGAAAGCAAGATCTTTATGGAAAACAATCTTAAAAATTAGATTTAGAACAGGAGAGCCATATCTTTGTTTTATAGACGAAGCAAATAGAAAGTTGCCACAATATCAAAAAGACTTAGGACTTGAAATCCATGGGAGTAACTTGTGCTCTGAAATTTATTTGCCTACGTCTACAGATAGAAGTGCTGTATGTTGCTTAAGTTCTCTTAATTTAGCAAAGTACGAAGAGTGGAAAGATACAAAAATAGTAGAAGATTTAATTACTTATCTTGACAATGTTATATCTTTCTTTATACTTAATGCACCAAACTCACTTCACAAAGCAAAATATTCAGCATACTCTGAAAGAAGCTTAGGACTTGGAACAATGGGATTCCATGCTTTGTTGCAATCAAAAGGTATTCCGTTTGAATCTGTAATTGCAAAAGGTATGAATACTCAGATATTTGAAGAAATACAAATCAGAGCAAAAAATCAAACTGCTAAACTTGGTAAAGAAAAAGGTGAATGTCCAGATGCTAAAGGTCTAGGTATAAGAAATTCACATTTAATTGCAATTGCTCCTAATGCTAATTCTTCTATTATAGCTTGCACAAGTCCTTCTATTGAACCTTGGAAAAGTAATGCATATACTCACAGGACTAGAGTAGGATCTTATTTGGTTAAGAATCCAGAGCTAGAAAAAGTATTAATAAGTTACGCTGAAGAAAATAAGATAGAAAATAAATACGATTGGCTAAAAAAGCAATGGAAGTCAATTATTTTAAACGAAGGATCTGTGCAACATTTAGATTACTTATCAGAATGGACAAAAGAAGTATTTAAAACTGCTTTTGAACTAGATCAAAGATGGGTTGTAGATCATGCTGCTGACAGACAAGAATTTATTTGCCAAGGTCAAAGCTTGAACTTGTTTTTTCCTGCAGGAACTTCAAAAAAAGTTGTTAACAATGTTCATGTAAGAGCTTGGAAAAGAAAAGTAAAAGGATTATACTACTTAAGAACTAATGCAGGAGCATCAGCTGAAAAGGTTAGCCAAAAAGTAGAACAAAACAAATTAAAAGACTTTGAAGACGATGAATGTCTAAGTTGTCAAGGATAATATAATGTCATTACTAAAGTATAATAAAACATATAAACCTTTCAAATATCAGTGGGCAATGGAAATTGCTGAATCACATGAGAAGATTCACTGGGGAAGCTGGGAAGCTAAGCTTCAAGAAGATGTTAACCAGTGGAAAGGCGGTAAAATATCTAAAGAAGAAAAAAATCATATCACTCAAATACTAAGGTTGTTTACACAAAGTGATGTTCAAGTCGGCGGAAACTATTGTGATCTGTTTATTCCTAAATTTAAAAACAATGAAATTAGGAGTATGCTATTAAGCTTTGCAAATCGTGAAGGTACGCATCAACGTAGCTATGCTCTTTTAAACGATACTCTAGGTTTGCCTGAAGAAGAATATGGTGCTTTTCTAGAATACCAAGAGATGAGTGATAAAATAGAGTTTATGCAAAACAATGATGTTGGTACTAAAAAAGGTCTTGGTCTTGCAATAGCACAATCTGCATGTAATGAAGGAATGTCGTTATTTTCAGCGTTTATTATGCTTTTAAATTATCAAAGATTTGGTAAAATGAAAGGTATGTGTGAAATTGTTGAATGGAGCATTAGAGATGAAACAATGCATGTTCAAGGAATGACAAGATTATTTAGAGAATACTTAAGTGAGCATCCTAGAATTGTAAATGACAAATTTAAAAAAGAAGTATATCAAATGTATAGAGATGCTGTTAATTTAGAAGATAAAGTTATTGATTTAGCTTATGAAATGGGATCAATAGAAGGTCTTGAAAAGTCTGAAGTAAAAGAATACATTAGATACCTTGCTGATAGACGACTTATACAACTTGGACTTAAACCTAATTTTAAAGTAAAAGACAACCCCCTAGACTGGTTAGACTGGATTATAAATGGTGATTCGTTTAAAAACTTCTTTGAAGGCACTGTTACAGACTATAATGCAGATGGTATGAGCGGTGATGACTGGGGTTGGGATAATATTTAATTAATCAAAATTTAAATGAGGTAATTATGAAAGAAACAAAAATACTATTTTTTAGTTCTAAATCTTGTGCACCTTGTAACTTGGCAAAGTCACAGTTAACAGATGAAATTATTAACGAATTAAACATTGAAATACTTGATAGCAGTAATTGGGAAAAATTTGTTATTCACGAAGTAAAGTCTGTACCTACTTTTGTTAAAATAAATTTATCAAGTAATAAAGAAGTTAATAGACTTAATGGTTATAAAAACATTGAAGAGTTAAGAGGTCTATAGTTAATAATGCATTATTTTACAGAAATATCACCGCTTATTAAAGAAATTGAATTAAGGCAACAGCCTGTTATTATTACTGTTAATGAATTTACTGAAGAGTCTGTTATTAAATTTAATGAAAGAATGTGCCATGCACAAAATAGTGGCCAGCAAGTTATTCCAATTGAAATAGACTCTTTTGGAGGACAAGCTTACTCACTTATGGCTATGATATCTTCTATAAAAGCTTCTAGGGTACCTGTTGCTACTATTGTTCATGGTAAAGCTATGAGCTGCGGAGCTATTCTTGCATCATTTGGATCTGAAGGCCTTAGGTTTATGGATAAAGATGCAACAATGATGATTCATGATGTATCTTCTTTTGCTTTTGGAAAAATAGAAGAACTTAAGTCAGATGTTAGAGAAGCTGAAAGATTGAATAAAAAAGTTTATACAATGATGGCAAGAAATTGTGGAAAAGCAGACGATTATTTTCTAAATTTAATTCATGATAAAGGTCATTCAGATTGGTTTTTAGAAGCTGAAGAGGCAAAACAACATGGTTTAATAGATCATATAAGAATACCAGAGATGAAAATAAATGTAAATGTTGACATCGTAGTGGAATAATTAACCTTAAAACTACAAAGAAAGTTAAGGTTGATTATGGAGCAGTTTAAACACATAAATAAAAACAAAGCATACGTAAAAAAGCTTCAAGAAGAAGTAGGAGCTTATGCTGATGGAATATACGGTCCAGGAACTCATAAAGCTGTAATTGAACATTATGGAAATGTTATATTTCATATGGGAAAAGTTGTACCTATTGATTTCCCTATTAAAATAGATATGTCAGCGCCGCTATATGAATTAGATGATGGAACAAAAAACTGGTATTTAAGAAAAACAGATCCTGAATCTATTTGTGTTCATTGGGGTGGTTTAAACTCTAGACACTGTTACAATGTTTTTAATCTAGCAAGAGGAAGGCATGTATCTTCACATTTCCTTATTGGAAAAAATCATAAAAAAAATAAATATGAAATATTACAATGTTTAGATACAGGATTAGTTGCTTATCATGCAGGAAAGTTTAATAAGTATTCTATAGGCGTTGATATTTGTATGCATCCTTTAGCAAAGTATTGGGATAAAACAAGTAAGTGGTATCCTGATGCAACATTAGAAGAATATACAGGTGGTGATAAAAGAGTTCCTAGCGGTGAAATTGCAATGTTAGGTGATGAATTTGCATCTATTAGCAGGGACTTTTTATCAGCATTAAGATATGCTGTTGAGTTAGAAGAAAAGCCTATATGTGAAGACAATAAAGTCTATCCTGTTAAAGAAGCAAAAGAATTTAGTATTGTAGGTCATCATAACATTTCAGCTAAAAAGTGGGATGTTATTCCTTGGGCAGAAAAATTATACTACGGATTATAATTTAAGTGTAAAATTTAAAATTATTTGTTATTATCAAATAAAATAGGAGAACAAATGAAAAAATATTTATATCAAGATGGTATTGGGTCAATAGAGTTAGTAGACTCGATGGGGAAAGATATAACTATTGTAAATTCTGCAAGAGTTTCTTTTGGAGTACATAAAGAAACTTTAGATGAAAAAGATGAAAAACTTATTAATTATTTAATTAGGCATAAGCATACATCTACATTAGAGCATAATATAGCAACTTTTAGAATTAAAGTTCCGTTATTTGTTAGAAGTCAACATCATAGACATAGAACTTGGTCATATAACGAGATTTCTAGAAGGTATACTAATTCAAATATAGAATTTTATGTTCCTGAAGAATTTAGAACACAACATAAGTCAAATAGACAGTCTTCTAATATAGAAGAAAAAATTAACCCAGAGCTTGATATTGGAACATGGGGAGGTGCAGCTAAAGCTTCAACTTTATATAAGGAGCATTGCAAAGAGTCTATTTCTTTGTTTGAAAGCATGCTAGAAAATGGAATATGTAGGGAACAGGCAAGAGCAATATTACCACAAGCAATGTATACTGAATATTATGCTACTGCAAATTTAAATAATATACTTAAATTTATTGGTCTTAGAACACATGAAGGAGCACAGTGGGAAATACAGCAGTTAGCAAACGGAATGTTAGATATAATAAAAGATCTTTGGCCGATAACTTTAGACTGTTATAAAAAAAGTGTGTAAAAAAAATATAAATATTTTATAATAAATTAATAATATTTAACATTGTTGAAAAGGATTTTAGCAATGAGCGAAAAAAAATTATTATTAGAAGCACACAAAGACTTAGAAAATATACTTGCAAGATGTAGAATTATGATCGAAGACAGAGAAGATCCAACTGTATTAGATATTATGACTGACATGCGGGCTCTTCAAGGTATAGTAACAGTTAGACAGACAAGACCAATTAGCGATGTAATTACAAATGCAGGTCATAGAATAATAGAGATAAATGTTTCATATTTACCAAAGTTTATCAAGTCTAAAAATGATCAAACAAGGTTAGTAAAAGTATCAAAATCTTTAAAGAAAGTTGAAGGTGTTGATATGGTAAAAGTTATGGAACATGATAATGATATAATAAATGCAACTTTAGAAAAATCACCATTAATTTTATAAGGAGTAAAAATGGCAGAAGACAATATTCAAAAACTTGACGATTCAGTAGTATCACATGTAGCAAAACTTTTACAAGTTGCTTTATTAACAGGAACTGATATTGTTGATCACATGAGAATGATTAGACTTAAAACACATACTCAAGACAATGCTGTTCTTGTTTTAGAGGATGAATATAGAAGTATTTTTGATAACAGCTTAGAAACAATGGTTAAAAATGCTGAGCAGTCAACTCAAGAAGAAAGTGAATCAAGTGAACAATCCTGATAAGCTTGAAGAGATATTTAAAGATAGAGAATCATTTATGAAAATGATAAAGGCAAAATTTGAGGATACATATCCTTCATGGCCTGTAGATCTATCTTCTAAAAACTCTCAAAAAGTATGCAGAGAAACAGCACTTAAAGGTGTTGAAGAAATGTTTGAAGCATTAGGTCATTTAAAAAACTGGAAACCACATAGAGAAACTGAAGTTCCTCAAGTTGATAGAGAGGAGTTTCTAGAAGAAATTGTAGACTCTTTTAATTACTTCTTTTCTCTGATAATACTTATAGGAGTAGATGTTGATGAATTCTATTCTGCATTTAAGAAAAAAGATAAGATAATAAGAGATAGGTTACTTAACGGTTATTAGCTATGATTTTACTTGATGCTATCTACTATAAAAAAAGTTTTAGAGCATCAAGTTTAGCAAATCAAATTTGGAATAACATAATAGAAGAACCTTTAATTTATTATTTAGGTATGCTAAAAGAGTTAGTAATAAATGTAAGCGTTGACTCTTATGGCTATACTATAACTATAATAGATGAAAACGAACTTGAAAAGTTTAAGTTGTTTGAAAACAAAATAAATTTTAATCATTACTTTTTCTATTCACCTTTAACATCTCTAACAATTGACATGTCTATTAAAAATAAAATTGAGTTTAAAGAAAACTTTAATCAGACTAGATTTTATTATGATATGAAAGATAGATTTGATTCTGGAATAGTTGATTCAATATTAAAAATTGAATGCTCTATAAAAGACTATCAAAAAATAAAGTATTCTTTGCTTCCTTCGCTAGCAAGAGAAATTCAATATGCTATACTAAGAAATAGAATGGGAATTAAACTAGAAGGAAAAAATAATATTTTAATGTTTGCAGAGTTTGAGTATTTCTTATTAGAGTCAGAAATATTAGGTGTAAATTTTATTAAATATTTAAATAATAAATTAAAAGACAAAAAAATAAAATCTGAAATTATCTCAATATATCAGCAAATAAAAGGTAATAAATGAACTTTAAAGATATACTTTTAAAACATAAAGAGTTTACAAAAGATTACTATAATGTAGAAAAACTATCAGACAAACAAAAAGAAGAATTACTAAAAACACTTTGCCTTGCATTGCACCATGAAGTTTCTCAAATCGTTACAGCAACAAACTTTAAGGTATTTGACAAGTCTGTTTATGAAGCAAATAAAAATGAAATAGTGTATAACTCAGTTGATTCTTTTAGATATATACTTGCTATATTAGGACTTTACAATATAAAACCAGAAGAATTTATATCAGCATATAATGAAAAAGACTTATACTTGAAAAAAAGAAAACTACTAAAAGAACATATACCAGGGACTCCAGTTGCTGTAATTGATATTGATGATGTAATATGCAGCTTTAGATCATATTTTAATGATTGGCTTTATAAAACATACAATATCAGAATAAACAAAGATAGCACTTCTTACTATTCATCTAAAGAAGTAAAAGATTATGGTATGAGTCCTGAAGGTGTTTTTGAAGTATTTATGCAAAACAATGAGTTGCTTAATATACCTTTGATTGAAAATACAGTAAATTTAATTAATGAGTTAAAAGAAAAAGGTTTTTATATTCAGCTTCTTACAAGTAGACCTGACAATAATCTTAAATGTAAGTATCAAACTTATATGTGGTTAAACAATAATAACGTATGCTATGATAACTTATCTTTTGCATATGAAAAGTATATCTGGGTATCAAAACAAGACTATTATACTTCAGGAGATGTTAAGTTTGCAATTGATGATAGTCCAAAACATGCAATGGAATATGCTACACATGATGTTAAGGTTTTAATGCCTGATTTCCCATATAATAAAAATGCAAGACATGAAAACATAATAGTAGTTAAAGACAATAAATTTATAGAAAAAGTTAAAAAATTAATAAAATAATATTGTGTAAAAATTAAAAAATTAAATTATAATAAAGATATTAATAAAAGGAGATTAAATTGCCAATTAATAATGATTTAGTACCAGTTAACCTTCCAATGGTTCTTAAGTTTAATCAAGCTATTAGAACACAATTTATAAATAATTTAGAGTCTTTAAAGATCGAGTTAATTGATGGTCCTACAAGAGAGCAAGCTCAAAACATTGCTTGGAATATGACAAAAGCAACGTGGGCTGACACGCCTGAGTTAACAAGTTTTAATAATGTTTCTCAAAAAGATTTGTCGCAAAACTTGCAAGACGTTTTAAATTTTAGAGCTCTTCCAACGCCTATGGAGTGTTTAGGATTTACTTTTAAAATAAGTGGTATTGATACACAAACTGTTACCCATTTAATTAGGCATCGTGCTGGTTCTTTTGCAGCACAATGTACAGGAGACAGAGACTTAAGGTTTGATAATGCTCTAGTCCCTGAGTCTGTTGAAAATTCAAGTTTTTATAATAGATTTCAAAAAATTGCTAATGATGCTAAACAGTTATATGCAGAAATGGTCGATAGCAAAAAAGTTTCAATGATGGATGCAAGAGTTATTCTTCCAAAGTGTTTAGAAACATTTTATATTGCAAGATTTAATTTAAAAGATTTAATTGGATTTATTAAGCAACGTCAAGATGTTCAAATTCAACCTGAAGTTGATAATATTATTGCAACTAGATTTGCAAGGATTATATGTGATAGAATTCCTGAGGTTGCAACCTGTTTAGACTTTAACAAGCCTGATATGCATTATGTTAGGACGTTTAGAGTAGAGCAACCAGATGGAACGTTTACATCAAGAGGTACAAATCTTTATCATCCTGAACCTAAAAATGACTTGTTTGAATTTAATGAAAATGATTCCATTTATTCTTGTAGAAGAGAAGAAATAAATGGAAATAACTCAGGTCAAGAAAAAATATTTACAAAAATGTGGAATGAAGATATATCATACATCAGCAATATTAAAGAGCAATTTTAAGGAAAATACATGAAAATTTATTTAGCAAGTGGCTGGTTTAATCCAGTTCAAGCAGAAGAATTAACAAAATTAGAAGATATTTTTGATAAAAGAAGTGGCTTTTTTAAGCTATCTTCACCTAGAAGGATTTTCGTATGTCCTCCAAACGCTCCAAAAGAAGTACAAGATGAAACATTTTATGGTAATCTTAGACATATACAACAGGCAGACTTTTTATTAGTTAACACTAGAGATAAAGATATTGGCACAATTTGGGAAGCAGGTTATGCACATGCTTATGCAAAGCCTATTGTATATTTTTGTGCTGGTTTACCTGAAGGCGCAAAGTTTAATTTAATGTTAGCAAGAAGTGGAGTTAAAGTTTGCACATCATTTGATCAACTTGAAGAATATCTTGATAAAACAATTGAATTAAAAGAATTACCATATGAACCTTATGATAAAAATATTGAGTAACTAAAAAATGAGTAAAGATATAATTTACTACAAAGACAATGTAAAAGTTTATAAAAAGTTATTTAATGAAGATATCGTTTACTTTGATTTATTTAACTTAAATGAAATAGAGTACAAAACTTATCCTTCATATTCAGATCAAAAACAAAATAGTACTTTAACTTTTAGTCTGGAAAAAAATAAACTTAAAGAAATAGTTGATAAATTAAAAGTTATTCTTGAGAAGGAATAAAAAAGTGTTTGAAATTAAACAGTTTATTAATCAAGAAATAAAAAAAGCAAACATTATTGATATAAATTATGTTCAAAATATTTTAGTAAATTTATTTGCTCTTAATGGAAGAACATTAAAAAATATTTATTCTAAAGATGGCTTATATTGTTTTGAAGTAGACCATCTTAATGTTTATAGCAATTTTAAAAGAGACTGCATTTGGTCTGATGATTTAAATAATAAAAGTAAAATATCAATAGAGTTTACTAACGGTAAGAAAATATACCTTAACGATGAAAACGACAAAGGTATATTTGAAATAAAAATAAATAAAAACAATCTTTAAAAACAAATAGGTATAATAATGAGAATAGCAATTACAGGTGAAAAAGGTTTCATTGCAAAAAACTTATCTAACTTAATAGAAAGTTCAGAGCATGAATTTGTATCGCTTGATAAATCAGATTTTGCATTAAAAAACATGAAGTTTACAAAGTCTGGTGAAGTTTGCGTTTATAGGAATTCAACTATAGACTGGACTTTATTGTTTGAAGATTTAAAGCTAGATGTAATTGTTCATAATGCTGCTGTTGTAGGAACAGATGTTGTTGCTTTAAATCCTATAGAAGCAATATCAACAAATATTTTAGGATCAAGAATTATTACAGATGCTGCTAATAAAGCTGGAATATTAAATGTATTTATTGGTACAACTGTTATATATGATACAGTATTATATCAGGATAGATTTATATATGAAAACAGTACTGTAAGACCTAAAACAGACTATGCAGTACAAAAATATGCTGCTGAAATGATTGTTAGAAACACATCAAAAGATTGGCTTGTTATTAGACCTTTGTTTGCTTACGGTGGTGAAGGTGATATGAATTCACTTATTGCAAAGTCAATCTATTCTAAAAAGAACAATATAGAAAATATTGATATGTTTTTAAATCCTGAAAAGATTAAAGACTATATGCATGTACAAGACTTCTGTACGGCAATTTTATCATTAATAAATAGTGATATTAGAAATGAAGACTATAATGTTTCTGCTTTAAATCCATACAAAACTATGGATATTATAAAAAAGATTGAACGTGCTTTAAATTCTGATTTAAATTCAACATTAAAGTGGCATCCTGAAACTGACTATTTAGGTAATCATACTCTTGACAATTTTAAAATTAAAAGAGATACAGACTGGAGTCCTAAAATAGACTTAGACTTAGGAATTAAAATGTCAATTGATTCAATAATGAATGACAGCGGTGAATATAATCCACTTAAATATTTACAAGAAGCAAAAAATTCAAACGTAGATTTAACAAAACATTTTCCAAAATAATATAATATTCGTTATACTTACCCTATATAGGAGTAATCTTTTATGGGAAGAAAAAGTAACAAAGTATTATTAAAATGTGTTCAATGTGGTGAAGAATACAAGATGCCTCCTTCAAAGGCAAAAAATTCTAAATACTGTTCTAAAACATGTATGGACGATGCAAGAAGTTTTAAAGAAGAATATAGCTGTAAAGTTTGTAAAAAAAAGTTTAAAGCAGGAAGAGCAAAAACATATTGCTCAAGAGCATGCTATGAAAAAGACGTAAAGAAAGCAAGAGTAGACTTAAAATGTCAAACATGCGGCAAAGAATATCAGAAGCCTGTAGGACAAGAAACTAAGTTTTGTAGTAGAACATGCTCTTTTGTTGCACAAAGTAGTGGGCTATCAGATATACCTTCTAATGGTAGAAAAGGATTTAGAAAAGACCTGAATCCTAAATACTTTTTTAAGTCTTCTTTAGAAGCTGACTATGCAAGATATTGTAATGCAATTGGTAGAAAATATATATACGAGTATAAAACTTTTAAAGTATTATATGGTAGCAAAGAAAAAGTTTATACGCCTGACTTTTATCATCCTGAAGAAGACAGATACGTTGAAACAAAAGCTGTTAGAAGAGATAGAAAATTTAACTCTAATTTGCTTGCTGCTGATCTTTTAAAAGAACAAGGTGTTAATATTGATGTTGTGCTAATGGACGACTTTTATAGAGAGATAAAGCAAAGCGGTCATTATTGGTTAATTGATAATATTGAAAACAAAAACTATGACGGGACAAGACATCTTATTTACCTAAAAAAAGCCGTGTAAAGAATATTTACTTTATATCGCGAGGTAATTTTAAATGACTTATATTAAAAGAAGCTTTGCTAGTAATTATGTATCTACAGTAGATACAGCTGGTTTTACTAAGCAAGTAATATCTACGACTGTTGTTGGTTACAACGGAACTGAAGTTGTTTATACACCCGCAGCAAATTCTACAAATGTTATATATGAAGTTAACTACACGTTAGCTTGGAATCCTGATGGATTAGGTTCATATCCTTGCACTCGAGTCCAATACTCTACAGATGGTGGCTCAGCGTGGACAACTATAGACGATACTTTGTCTATAGAGGGTACATACTCTTTAGAAACTGATATGGACTGGCTTCAAATGACGTATATATATACATTAAATACGTGGATTGGCGAAAGAAAAATCAGGCTTGCTGGAAGAGCTTATGCTGACTATAGTGAGTATACAATTGGTAGACAATTTTTAGGTTCTTACACAGAAGGAGCTTCAGCTTGCCCGCATGTTTTAATATACTCTGTAGGATAAAATAATGTCATATATAAAAGAAAAATTCTATTTGAACAAGACTGTTTTGCAACCTGCAAATCAAATAATAAGTGATTCTTATGTAGAGATTACAGGTTCTAATTGTTATGTTGATCCAAAATTATCTACAAATAAATTAGTTTATAAGTTTTCTTTTTATATTACACAAAATTCAAGTGACACAAAATTTTTTTTACATGTAAAGCTTCAAAAAAGTAACGATGAGTTTTCATCAAATATTGTTGACATAGAAGGCGCTAATTATAATATTGCTAACGATACAGTTTCTGGCTCAGATCATTTTTACAAAGTAAGCACAGTATTATTTGTAGTCGATTCATTTTCAACACCTCATAACTTAAGATTAGTTTGTAAAGCTTACGATACTAATAAAACAGCATGGACACATGAAAATAGATTTTTTGATGGATCAACTGTAACAGACAAGTTTTATAATACATCACTAGTAGTGTTCGAGGTTTAATATGACTTATTTGAATTTATCTTATGGAAAAAACCCGCAAGCAATTTATACAGTAAATACATCAGCACAAACAACTTCAACTACAGCAAATACATATATTACTGTAAACGGATCAACAATATCTTATACGCCAGATAGCACAGCTAGCAAAGTTGTTTATGAAATTGGTTTTTATGCTGAAATTAAAAACAAACATGGATTTCAGCATATTATATTAGAGTGGAACAATAGCGGTTGGGAACAGCCAGATGTTAAATTTGGTAAAAACTTTGGAGTTTTTGGTAACGGTCAATATTTTAGAGACTTTTTATGCATGAGATATATAATACCTACTTGGTCTGGTTCTAGAGACTTAAGATTAAGATCGTCACCTCACTACTCTAATTATGATGCTACATATCATCAAGTAACAGACTGGGATGGGTCTGGATCTATAACAAATAGATTTTGCAATACAAACTTGTTGGTATATTCTATATAATTATATTTGTTATTAAGGATTCATATGAGTTATTTAATAGATTCTAAAAAAATACAAAATTTTATTCACAATGTAGATACTAGTTTTATTAAAGAGTCAATATCTACAACAATAGAGTATTATCCAGGAACAGGAGTAACTTATACGCCTCCTGCTGGATCTAGTAAAGTTATATATGAATGTAATTTACAATTATCTTGGCCTCCTGACGGTACAAATTCATATCCGTGCACAAGACTACAATATTCTACAAACAGTACAAGCTATACAAACGGTACTTGGACAACAATAAGTGGTACACAAATGATGGAAGGAGAAAATAGTACTATAAATGATTATGATTGGCATATGTGTTCTTTTGTATTTATTATTGATTCATGGTCAGGAGAAAGAAAAATAAGACTTTCAGGTAGAGCATATGATTCATCTTCTGAATATCAAATAGGAAGATCTTTCAATACAATACCCAGTTCAGGCGAAGGTAATGGATCTTGCCCTCATGTTTCAATATATTCGGTGATGTCATGACTTATAATTTAAACAAATTCTTTCTTGCTCAAACAGAAAGTAATCCATCAACTCAAAATATATCAACATCGTATGTAGAATTAACTGGATCTAAATGCGAGATAAAATCAGTTAATCCTAATCCAACATTAGTATATAAATATACGTTTTATACTATGGTAGACTTAACAGACTATCCTAATAGCAAAAAACCTCATTTAAATATCAAGCTACAAAAAAGTAATGATAATTTTTCTTCTAATATAGTTGATGTTGTAGGACAGAATTTCTCAATATCAGGAGATACATATAATGATTCAGAAGCATATTATAAAGCTTCTTCATGCTTTTTTATTGTAGAAGATTTTGATTCGCAGTTTTTAAGAGTTGTAGCTCGTTCATATTCATCAACAACAAAATCACAATTACATACAAGTGAACATTATGATGGTAGTACTTCTAGTAATGTTAAATATAATCCTAGTTTGCTTGTGATTGAGGTATAAAATGACATATATTCCAAATTCTATATTAAACAAACCAAAGTATCTAGTAACTTCTCATACATCAGCACAAGAAACATCAAACTCTGCTAACACAGGAACAATAATTTTAGGATCAGCTATTACATACGAACCAGAAGTAAATTCTTCTAAAGTCGTGTATGAAATATCTTATTACACTCAAAAATTATCAGGTACTACATTTCACGCTGTTTACTTAGAACAATATGTTTCAGGAAGCTGGTCAGAAATTAATGATAAATATAGAAAAAATTTTGGAAACTATGGAACAAATGATGGTAGATGGTACATTCACTATAGATTTGTATTACCTTCTTGGACAGGTTCTAGAGATTTAAGGCTAAATATATCACATAATCAAGCAAATTATCAATCTCCTCATCATGCAATTAGTCATTGGGACGGTTCTTCAGATACTACTAATTATTTAAAGTTTTGCAATACGAACTTATTGGTATATTCTATATAGTTATATATAAGGAGTTATAAACAAATATGAGTTATTTAGCTGAAATAAGCCCAATACAAAACTACGTTCATAATGTAGATACTAGTTTTACAAAGCAAGCTGTGACTACAACGATTATATATTATCCTGGTACTGAAGTTACTTATACACCAGTTACAGGCGCAACTAAAGTTATATATGAGTGCAATTTTCAAATAGCTTGGAATCCAGACAATACATCTTCTTACTCTTGCTCTAGACTACAATATTCTACTGATGGCGGGACATCATGGACAACAATAAGCGGTACACAATTAATAGAAGGAAACGAGTCACCTTCAGCAGATTATCAATGGCACAATATTAAAAATACTTATGTTCTAGATGCGTGGAGCGGTGAAAGAAAACTAAGACTAGCAGGAAGAGCTCATAGGTATACTGAAGAGTTTACTTTTGGAAGAAATTATAATACAATACCTACTAGTGGTGAAGGATCTGGTTGCTGCCCTCATGTTTCAATATATTCGGTGATGTCATGACTTATAATTTAAAAAAATTCTTTCTTACGGAAACAGAAAACAATCCTTCTGCACAATATATATCAACTTCTTATGTAGAACTAACTGGATCAAAATGTGAAGTCAAAAATACTTTTTTAAACAACAAAATTGTATATAAGTATTCATTTTTTTTAAGTACAAAATTTGAATCAGGAGTAAGTAATGATTTGCCTGTTTTTATACACGTAAAGCTTCAAAAAAGCAATGATAACTTTTCTTCAAATATTGTCGACATTCCAGGATGTCAAGTAAATGTATCGTCTGATGATACTGAAAATGAACATTACTTTATTCCAGTTAGCCCAATATTTATATTAGAAAATTTTGACTCAAATTATCTTAGACTAGTAGCAAGATCATATTCTACTTCAAACGAAGCACAATTACATCGTGCAACATATTATGATAATGCAGCTCAAAACAATGTTTATTATAATCCTTCTTTGATTGTAATGGAGTTATAAAAATGAGTTACGTAGCAGATAAAATAATAAAAAATCCAAAAGCAATTATAACAACACATACATCACAACAAACTTCTTCTTCTAACGCTAATACTGAAGTTATATTATCTGGTTCTGAAATTACTTATACTCCAGATCCGAATGCAACTAAAGTAGTTTATGAAATAATGTTTTACTCAGAAATAATAAATGACAACGGCTTTATAGGTTTAGAATTACAGCATTATGTTTTAGGTACTTGGACAGAAATAGATGCAAGGTTTACTAAAAATATGGGTATTGGCGGATCTGATCAAAAGATGAGATACTGTAATACTTATAGATATGTTTTGCCAACTTGGACAGGTGCTAGGCAATTAAGAATATCTACTGCAAGCCATGCTAATGGAAGACAGATAGACTTTCATCAGCTAACTAATTGGGACGGATCTACAGCAACAGATCAATTTTGTAATACAAACTTATTGGTATATTCTATATAAGCTAGTTAATAAAATGATTATAGGTGATTTAGTATTTATTGACATGGAAACCGGAATACAAGAAATAGGTATTGTTGTTTCAAAAGTTAAAATGTCTAAAATAGAAAATACAAACAAAGAGATTTTAAAAAACTTAGAGTCATACAAAGTATTAGTTAATAATGATGTAGTAAGATTTTTTAACTTTCGATTAAAAAAGATCTAATATACTTTTTAATAATTGATTCACTTTGCACTTCTAATACGTCTTGATTTGTGACTAATTGTTCTCTAGGGAATCTTTTTTTATAGTTATCTTTAGCAGAATTTACAATATCTTTAAAGCTTTTATTTTTTATTTTTGACATTTTTATAAGAACATTTGTTGGTGTCTTTTTAGAATTAGCAATTCTTGTAAGAATAGGTATCAAGTCAATACCTCCTAAGACAAACATAACACTTTTATCTAAAAAGTTATTTTGACTATTAGAATATTCTAAACACATATTAAATACTTTTTCATAGAGATAATCTGGAAATTTTTCATGACTTAAAACTAAAGGAAAAGCACTTAAGTCTTCTAGGTTTGATGAAAAAGAATTAAAAGCTTCTTCTAATGAATTATCATCAATATTTTCAAATCGCAACAACATAGAAATATCAGCATAAGATATATGTTGTTCTGATAAATCAATAACCTCGTCAAATAAAAAATTCCATATATTTTTACTAGGCTCTTTGTTACGATGTATTTCTTCTATTAGCTCAAAGATGTCATATAAAGTCTCTTCTTCAATACCTTCTTTTAATATGTCTTTAATTTCTTCTTTTGTATTATTGTCAAGTAAATTAATATTTTCAATTTTAAGTATTGAAATTGCAAGATTCAATAAGATTTCTTCATCAAATAATTCGTGTGATCTAAATTCTTCGTTTTTAAATAGGCTTAATGTAAATTCTATAGGACAATTAGACATTAAAGCTATTCTATATCTAACTTCATAGTCATCATCTGTATCTATTAAATATTGAATTGTATCTCTACTCAAAGCATTGTTTGAACTAATCAAAGCTTTTCTAATTATTGGAGAAACATCTGAAATTGCTTCTTTATGAATAAGATCTTTGTCTCTAGAATGTTGTATAATACCTTTAAATTCTTTAATAAAGTCAATCAGATTATCGTCAGCTGCTGCTCTTTGATTTCTATATTGTGTTAAGTTTATAGACTCGTAATACGACTTGTAGTCTACTTCTTTTCTTTTGATATCAGATGCATCTTTTATACATAAGCTATATAGACTTCCAATTATCTCTTTGCAGTCTTGCTCGCTAAGTCTATTATTTAAAGAATCTACAGATGCTGAACCCTCACTAAAGTTTATTTTGTTATTTTGTTTTTCTAAACTTATACAGATCTTTTTGTTTGGATCTTCTTTGATAAATGATTTTTTAATACAGTAATACATGTGAAGATTTTTATGTCTATAATAATTTAAAAACATATTTCCACCTCCAAAATTAGAAGTGCACCATCTTATCATGCCTATTTCTTCACCTTTATTTCTACCTGAAGATGTTTTGTCATATATTAGTCTATCTTCTAAATTATCATAATAAGATCTTGACAGTGCTATTGAACCAGCAGGAGATTTTGGATAGCAAATTATCCATTCTGAACTATTTACTACTACATCAAAATCTTTGTTTGTAGATCCTGTATTGAAACTACTATTTTCTAAGCATTCAATATAAGACTTTGAACTTAAATTAAATTCTTTTTTTGCAGATATAAATTCGCTGATAGTATCATAACTTGAAGTTTTAGGAAAAATTTCAGTTCTTAATCCTCCGGGTATGTCTATTTTTGCTATTTTATTTTTTGTCCAGTCTTTTTTAATATGTAGGCTATAATCATCATATATTCCTAAAATATCTTCTATTTCATGCCCTTCTTTGTTTATAAAAGTGTTCTTAACAACTTGTAAAAAAAGCTGATCTTTGAAAGCTTTTGACTTTGCTAATTTGTTTAAGTTGTCTGTACCAATTACAGACTCTAACTCAGAGATCTTAATCTCTAAAAGCAGTTTGTTATTAAAACTTTGAGACCACTCAGATAATAATGTTTTAAATTCTTTTCTGTTGAGCATACTCATTTTATAATTTAATCCTTTATTTAGTTTAAATATTCAGTTACTAATGCTTAAGTCAATAAATAGAACTTTATCTTTAAATTCTGGTAAGACAATATTTTTAAAGTTTCTTTTAGATATATCATTAGAAACTAGCAAATAAATCTTAGCTTCATCAGAAAGATTAGATGTTCTAAATAGTTCTTTTAAACCTTGAATATCATCAGGATCAGGCATTTTGATTAAGCAATAAGAGAAAATACTAGCGATCAAGTCATCAGATTCAATACCGTAGGTAAAGTTTATTCTTTGAAAATAATCAACAATTTCAGCTATTACTTTTTTAGGCTCTTTACTTTTTACAATGTCTTTTACTTTTCTAAGTTCCTCATCTTCTTTATTATTTTGTTTATGATAACTTATTAAATACTTTGAATATTCTTCATCATAATCCATTAGATTATCCATAGCAAATTCTTCAAAATCATAATTTAGATCTGTAAATAATTCGTCTTTATACTTTTTTATAAGCTCTTCTGCTTTATAATCAACGTCTAAAAACTCAGATTGACCTCTATAACCACGGTCAAAAATTGTGTGATATAAATCATGAATGCACCAGTCTAAACATTCTTCTTTTGAATTAACATTTTCTTCACTAAATAAATCACCAGATGTACCAGAAGCTACTAAAATAGGATAACTTTGATTATAATATAATTCTAGAAGTGCTTTGTTTTCGTTATCTTTTTCAAAACTTCTTAATACTTCTTCAAGTTTTTCTTCTTTATTACATACTAAAAGTTTAACAACTTGACCAAGTATAGAATAGCTAATTTCAGCTTCAACAAGTTTTTTCAAAAAGTTAGGATTTTTCTCTTCTATCTGTACTACTACAAAGTCATGCTTTGATTTAATATGACTACTTAAACTTTGTGAAACTCTTTCATTAATAAAGTTTTGTTTCCATTCAAGCAATAGATCTTTAAACTGTTTTCTATTTAACTTGCTCATTTATAATCCTGATTAATTTTAATATTTATAAATTAAGTATTAACTATATTATGTAATCTTTTTAACTCTTATAATATAAGTCTTCTTTATCCTTCCAATAATCAGCTTCTCTATCATTTTCTTTAAGTTCTTCATAGTAACGAGTTGCAGTATCTTTAAGAATTGGGTAATTATCTATTACATATTTTAACAATAAAAGTCCAGTATCTTTATCTTCATGCTCAGAAAAAGCCCATAATACACCTTCCATTGTGTCATTCCAGTAATACCAAAGATCTTTATCTTGATACACTTTATTTGGGTTATTTACTTTTAACATTTTTTTTAAATATTTTAAATCCCATTCTTTAGGGTCAGATATTTCATTAAAATCTTTAGTAACTATGTCAAAATCCCAGTTTACATCTTCGTCATTAATAATATCAATAAACATATTATAGTATTGACCAATTGGTCGATCTTTGAAATAATTTTTAAATGTACCGATAGGCTTTAATGATTCACCTGAAAAATCAAAAGATACTGCTTGCGCCATTTCATTTGAATGAATTAAACCAACTCCTTGGTCATCTATGTTTTCTACACCTAATAAATGCCAAAGTAAACTGCCATATTGAGCTGCAGTGGTTTTATTTATAGAGGCTATTACATCAGAAATCAAACTTACATAAAGTGCAAGCATTATAAAGAATTTAGTTTCTTTATTTTTTAAATAATAAATAGCCCTTGATGATGATAAGTCACCGTAATATTTAATTAATTTCTTTTTTGCAGCAATTTCTATTTTATTTTTTATTCTTGGAATAAAGCTGTTAAAATCTTTAGATTCTAGAGCACTTAAGTATAAAAATACTATTATTTCTGTTGATCTAGAAAATTTTAAGTCAGGACTCTTTTCATTTTTTCTTGATATTAAGTTAAAAGATTCTTTTATTAGACTTTCTAGTTTACTTTGCAAATTTCTATCTGTAATTGGATAAAGTAAAATTGGTAAGGTGACATTTACATGTTCATCTTTTTCAAATGCCTTTACAGTTCTTGCATCATCAATTTTAAATACTTGAAAATAATTAGCTGCAGCTCCATAACCTCCACTTGCAGGCTTACCTTTCTCTATTAAATTAACTAATCCTTGCTTATTAAGCTTGTAACTAAATATTCCTTGTTGATCACCCCAGTTAACTCCAGGGTTTACTGAAAGTGTTTTTATTTTGTCACTAGTAATTTTGCTTTTAACTAATTTGTCTGGTTTAGTTAGAAAGTGAATAAATACATTTTCATCTGCAATGTTTATTAGCTTTTTTAATGTATCTTCTACACTTAAATTTGTCATATCTTCTATTTCTTTAGTCATAAGACTACTTTGAACACGTGAAGCTTGCGTACCTTTATGGGCATATATGCCTTTAAAATCTTCAGGATCAGACATAATAACTCTATTAGCTTCACTAATAAAATTTTGCTTCCATTCAGTTAACAACTCTTTAAATTCTCTTCTATTAAGCTTGCTCATTAATGATCCTTAGTAGTTTTTATACGTGTAAATTAAATATTAATTAATTATAATAAATAAAAACAAGAAAGGTATATAATTTGTCTATTGAATTAATAACACCTCCAAATAGATTTGTATCTCTTCATTCACATTCAACTTTTAGCACTTTTGATGGATTAGGTTATCCAGCAGATCACATTAACTTCGTGCTTTCTGAATCACAAGGAATGGATGCTTGGGCGCTTACTGATCATGGAAATGGAAACGGTCTTGCTCATGCGCATTCTCATGCAGTTAAAATGCAAAAGAATGGTCAAAAGTTTAGACAAGTCTATGGTGTTGAATTCTATTTTGTACCTTCTTTGCAACAATGGTCTGATGAATATGCAGCACATCGTCAAGCTGTCAAAGATGCAAAAACAGCAGCAGCTGCTGAAAAGAAGGCAAAAGAAAAAGTTGATATTAGTGCTGATGATGAAAGTGGTGGACTAGTTATAGAAGACGAGGATGAAACAAAAAAGATAGACATATTAAAAGACGAGTGGAAAAGAAGATACCATTTAGTTGTCACAGCAAGAAATAGAAAAGGTCTTAACAATCTATTTACATTAGTAAAAAAGTCTTATAAATACGGATTTTATAGATATCCTAGAATTGACTTTAAAATGTTAAAAGAGCATGGTGAAGGGTTACATGTATCAACAGCATGTTTAGGTGGTATTTATAGTAACAGAATTTTAAGAGGAAATGTAATAAATAAAAGTAGAAAAGAAATACAAAATGATTTGCAAAATCTGACTGATCAATTTGTTGACGCTGTTGGTTTGGAAAACTTTAAACTTGAGCTTCAGTTTAATAAACTTCCAAAACAGCACATGGTAAATGATTTTCTTATTGAACACCACAAATTAACAGGTATACCTCTTATATCTACAGCAGACTCTCATTATCCAACAAATGATAAGTGGCAAGCAAGAGAATTATATAAAAAGCTTGGCTGGTTAGGTAAAAGAGACGGAATGACTTTGCCTGAGTTTGAAGATTTAAAATGCGAGTTATATCCAAAAAACGCTCAACAAATGTGGGATGAATTTTTAGATTCATATCCTTTATACGATTTTTACAAAGGAAATGAAGAGCTAGTTAAAGAATCAATTGAAAGAACACATGATATTACTTGGGAAAACTTTGAAGATACGTGGATCGATGTTAGAGCAAAATTGCCAACAATATCAATTCCAAACAAAACACCATTTCAGCACCTGTGCGATCTTGTTAAAAATGCTTTAGTTAAAGAAGGACTTCATGATAACAAAGTGTATATTGAAAGAGCAAAGTATGAGTTGTCTGATATTAAATACTTAGGACATGCTGCTTATTTTATTACAATGTATGAAATTTTTAAAAAAGCTGAAACAAAGACTTTGTTTGGAGCAGGACGTGGATCAGGTGCAGGTAGTTTAGTTAATTACTTATTAGGTATTACACAAATTGATCCAATACCTTATAATCTTCTTTGGGCTAGATTCTTAGGTAGACATAGAACTTCTTGGCCTGATATTGATACTGATGCAGGTGATCGTGATGAATTAATAAATGCAGCTAGAGAGTTATATGGCAATGATGCTGTTATTCCTGTTTCTAACTTTAATACTCTTAAACTAAAGTCTCTGGTCAAGGATATTGCAAAGTTTTATGATATACCTTATGATGAAGTAAATAAAGTAACTGGTCCGTTACAAGAACAAGTTATGCAGCTTGCTATGGATAAAAATCAAGAAAAGTCTGTATTTGTTCTTAAACATGAAGATTGTATGAAGTACTCTCTCGAGTACAATGAATTTATGACAAAGTATCCAGAAGTAGCTGAACATGTTGAAACTCTATTTATGCAAAACAGAGCTATTGGTAGACATGCAGGTGGCGTGATAATAGCTGATGCAGATAAGCTTGAACAGTCTATGCCTATTGTAGGTGTTAGAGGTGAATTGCAAACTCCTTGGACTGAAGGTATGAACTTTAGAAATCTTGAAGATAATGGATTTCTTAAATTTGATTTCTTAGGACTAACTCTTCTTAAAGATGTAGAAAATTGTATTTATCGTATTCTTAAAAAAAGAGGAAACAAAAACCCATCATTTTTAGATGCAAAAGATTTTTTTGATAAACATTTAAACTGTAGATTTGTAAAGCAAGACGATGCTAAAGTATGGGAACATGTATATAAAAACGGTAGGTTTTGTGGTATATTCCAATTTACAGCTCCAGGTGCTAGAAACTTTGCTATTGAAGCTGAACCAGATTCTATTGAAGAGTTGGCTGCGTTAACTGCTATTTATCGTCCAGGACCACTTAAGGCAAATGTCCATAAGAAATATGTCAAAGCAAAAAGAAATGTATCTGACATTAAATATGACCACCCTATTATTGAAAAAATACTAGGACCTACATACAATTATGTTGTATTTCAAGAGCAGTTTATGTTGCTTGCACAAGAGCTTAGTGGATTTAATCCTGGTGAAGCTGATAAGCTTAGAAAGACTCTTGTTAAAAAGTCATTAGATACATTACATTCTAAAGGATCTGAAAAAGCAATTGCTAGAGAAAAGTTTATTAAAGGCGCAAAAGAGTTAAATGAAGTACCTGAACATATATCATCTAAGTTATGGCAAGAAATAGAAAACTTCGCTGTTTACGGCTTTAATAAAAGCCATGCAATTGCTTATGCTATTGGGTCTTATTACGCAGCTTGGTTGCATACTCATTACGAAACAGAATGGTTAGCAGCAATATTACAGTCTGAAAATGGCAATCCTAAAGGTATGTCAAAAACAATATCAGAGATTAAATCATTTGGATATGAAATTGCTGCAGTAGACATCAATCACTCAGGAACAGAATGGGAATACTCTGAAGAATTATCTGCATTTGTTCCACCTTTGACTTCATTAAAAGGCGTTGGAGATAAGGCTGTAGAAGAAGTATTTAACAATAGGCCTTATAAAGACTTGCAAGATTTGTTTTATGATGAAGAAGGCAAATGGAAACATTCAAAGTTAAATAAAACAGCGTTCGTTTCACTTTCTAAGATGGAATCATTTAAATCATTAGATGAGTTTAAAAATAACAAACTGAATCATCATAAGCAGCTTCATGATATGATTATTGAAAATTATAATGATCTTAAAAGAGGAGAGTGGGGAATAACAAAAACTGCTTATAAGCGACTTATAAAAAATGGTGAAGAGCCTGTAAGAATTGTTGATAGGTTAGTTGATGAATACAAAGATTTAGAAGATTGGAGTAGATCTGAGAAGATTAGAAACTATTTTGATTTATCGAATGATGCTTCTGATGATTTGTTATTTCCGCCTGAGTTATTGCAAAGACTAAAAGATAAGTCAGTTAACTCTGTATTTGATATAGAGAGTGGTAATAAAGGAATTGGTTGGTTTACAGTGACTGAAGTTATAAGAAAGACAACAAAGACAGGTAAGCCTTTTATGCGTTGGAAGTGTGTTGACTCTGATAATCGAAGTGGTTGGTTAAGAGTTTGGGGAAATATAGACGACGATATAGAATATACGACTTGGATGTCTGAAGTTAAGAACGATGGTGGATGGGGAATGTCAACAAACTCTGGAAAAGTTAGAAAAATCAGCGCTTTCGATTGATTTGTGTTTGTGTGTTCTTACGATCTCTGTCTATTAAACTTTGAAGACTGTGGTCTGGTATATTTTCTTCTACTTTTGTAATACCAGTTTCATTTTCTCTTGAAAGATAAGTTAATTGATTTCTTTTTTTCTCCTCTTCACTTTGACCTTTATTTATAACTTGATTTAATACTTTTTCAAATGAAGTTTGAGATTGATTATCTTCATCACTTTCAATTATTATTTCTCTAATTACTTTTCTTAAATGCTTTTCTGAGATTATCATTCTATTTCCTTTTAATGTATGTTTATAATAAGTATTTAATATAGCTTCTTAATAGAGACTCATTTGTACTGCTTGATAGTTTTGACAAATCATATCTTTTAGCTATTTCTGCTCTAATATATTCGTTTTCATCTTGAGCTAGTTGTTTGATTAATTCACCTGTAGGGTCAATTTGTTGTCTAACCCATTTATCTTTGTCTGTAACTAGTTGTTTGATTAAATTTCCTGAAGGGTCGGCTTCTAATAAGTCTTCACGCCGAGCTACTGCAACTCTAACATCACCATCTTCATCTTGAGCTAGCTGTTTAATTATTTCACCTGTAGGATCAGCTTCTAATAAATCTTTATGATAAGCTATTTTCTCTCTAACCCATTTATTTTTATCTTGAGCTAGCTGTTTAATTATTTTACCTGTAGGATCAGCTTCTAATAAGTCTTCACGCCGAGCTACTGCAACTCTAACATTAATATCTTCATCTGTAGCTAGTTGTTTAATTATTTCACCTGTAGGGTCGGCTTGTAATAAATCTTTACGCTTAACTACTAAACGTTTAAAAGATTCATTAGATCCATCTTGTGCAAGAGATAATTTAAATATTTTTATTCTATCTCTAGAATAAGTTAATATTCCTTCTAACTCCCTGAAAAAATCTTCTAAATTATCTTCATTAGCAGCTCTTAATGTTTTATATTGCTCTAAACTTATCGACTCATAATAAGCTTTCTCGTCTATCTCAAGTCTTTCAGGATTCTCTGCATCTCTAAATAAAACATCAAATTTATCTCCAATATAGCTTCTAAATTCTTTTTCGCTAGTAATTTTATTATTTCCATCTACAGAAGAATGACCTTCATTAAATTTAACTTTATTATATTTCTTAGAAAAACTAATACATAACTTCCTATCAGGATCACTTACACTCATATTTTTCTTTATACAATAATATATGTGCAAATTCATTTTTCTATGATAATTCAAAAACATATTTCCGCCTGAAACTATACTTGTACACCAATTCATTTTACCGATCATTCTACCCTCTCCACCACTAACACTCTTGTCATATTCTAATTCACTCCCATTCCAGAATGAACGTGCTAGACTAATAGAACCTTTTATAGTTTTAGGGTAACATATGATCCAATCTGAGTCGTTAATTATCACTTCAAAGTCAGTATTAACTGGTCCTTGTTTTAAACAATTAATATATGCTTTAGATTTTAGAATCATTGAAGAAGCTGCATCAATAAATTTTAGCATGTCGTCATAAGTTGTTGAGTCAGGTGTTAAGCTAGCTCTTAATCCGCCAGGAACATCTATATCAGCAGTGTCACCTTGATTCCATTTAGATGCTATGAATCTTGTATAATTTTGGTATAAACCTAGAATATCTTCTATAGTGTGGTTTTGATTTGAGTTATATGTATTGATGATGATTTGAAGAAAGTTTTGATCTTGAGAAGCTTTTCTATTTAATTTGACTAGAGTATTATAATCATCTTGACCTATAATATCTATGACTTCATTTCTACTTATCTCTAATAGTAAATCATTATTTAGTGAATGATTCCACTCAATTAATAGATCTTTAAATTCTTTTCTATTTAGTTTACTCATTTATGCGCCTCAGTAATTTTAATATGTGTAAATATAAATATTATTAATTATAATAATATAAAAAGGAATTTAATGAGATTTACAAATATATGCCTTGAAGGACCTGATTGTAGTGGTAAGACTACATTGTTTAATAACATACATAAAGAAACAAATTATAGATACAACATACAAGATAGAAGTTGTTTTTCTATGTATGTTTTTGCATCTATGTACAATAGAGATAAAGACTTTTGGTATGACAAGCTTATAGAAGATATTAAAAGACTAGATACTTTATATGTTTTACTATTACCTCCTAAAGAAGAAGTTGTTAGAAGAATTAAAAAAAGAGGCGACAATATTCAGGATGAAAATACAATTGTAGAAGTTTGGGATGCATTTAATTCTAAGGCAAGAAAAATATTTTCAAATAATTTTTGTAATTTTATGATAATAGATGCAACTAATAAGATGGAAAGCGTTGGAAAAGTTTTATCTAGACTAGATTATCTTAACAAAGAAAAAGGATCAAACCTTATAAAGAACTTAGTTGTTGAAAGTAAAAAGAATGAGTTGATTGATGTAAGTTGTACGACTTATATTGATAAAAATGATCTATACGTTACAGCTTTATATTTTGAAGAAGAAGAAGAATATTATAAAAAAATTACAAATTCATTTCTTACTAAGATTTCAAAAGAATTCATGGGTTTAAACGAACATAATAAGCCACAAAAACATGACAGTAGAAGATTTATTTATACAGATGACAGTTGTATTTCTATGATTCATTTGTTGTTTAGAAATAATATAGTTGACTTTAATGTAGTAATGAGGTCTTCTAATGTTGTAAGAACTTTATGGGCTGACTATGAGTTTTTAAAAATATTAGCATGCCAGACTATTGAAGAGTTAAATTTAGAAGATAAAGAAATTCGAATGAAGTTAAACATAAGATCAGCACATATTGTACCTTAGGAGAATAGATGAACCCTCAGTTTATAATTTATACAGGACCGATGTTTGGTTCTAAAACTACGAGATTATTAGGTGATATTGATAGATTTTCAAGAAAAGGAAAGAATGTAATATCATTTAAAGCTAAAAAAGATATTAGATATGATCGAAATAAAATATGTTCTCATAATGGTGGTTCAACATATGCATACTGTGTAAATACAAGCGAAGAGCTTTTATCTTTATATAAAGAGTTAGATTCTTATGAAAAGATAGATGTTGTAGCAGTAGATGAAGCATTTATGATATCTGGAATAGCTGATGCTTTAATTGGATTATATCACAGTGGTATAACAATAATAGTTTCATCTATTCAGCTAGACGCAGGCGAGAAGCCTTTTGAGTCTATTAGAGACATGATGCCTTGGGCAACAAAAATAGAGATTTGTTCAGCTGTATGTTCAAAGTGCGATCAAGATGCATATTTTACAGAAGCACTATTTGATATTAATAATGCATCAGCTGAAGAAAAAGTTGGTGCTGAGGGTATGTACGAACCAAGATGTTGGAAGCATTATTCAGCTTTTAACAAATGATTATCTTCTTCCTCTAGAACATGCGTCATCAAATTCTTGTCTTCCGCAGTTATGTCTTGCACACCAGCAAGCAATGCAGTAGTCTCTAAGCTCTGCATCACAGATATCTTGGATTGAGCATGCATCATCACACATGTCGGGAGACATGTGATCTTCTCTTGATAGAATGTGATCTTCATGTTGATCCATTCCTGCTGGCATATCTTCACGATAAGATTCAGCAATAACATCTTTAATGATAGCTTTAAGTTGTCTTTCAGAAATTCTCATTTTTATACCTTTCATTGTACAATATAAATATTACTTATATTATGAAAATAATTTTAAAGCTTGCGTAGGAAAAAAATATGGAAAATATAAACAGACCTGATTGGGATGAAATTTGGATGACAGTAGCAGAGACGATTGCTAAAAGAAGTCATCATCCAGAGTGGAAAGTAGGATCATTGATAGTGACGTCAGATAACACTCAGGTGCTTGCTTTAGGGTATAATGGTAATGCTGCAGGAATGTCAAACGCACCTCAATCTACAGTTCCTGGTGAGAGCGGATTAATACATGCTGAAATAAATACTTTGTTAAAGCTTGATTATAATAACCCTAAAGAAAAGATAATGTATTTAACTTTAAGCCCTTGTGAATATTGTGCAAAGGCAATTGTTAATAGTAAGATAAAAAGTGTTGTTTATAAAACAAAGTATAGAGATGATACAGGCATAAGAATATTAGAAGCTTCTGGAATAAAAGTAACTCAATATAATAGTTAGAAATAAAAAGAGTTAAATATGAAACTTTCAGATATTCTTTATAATATATCAACAAAAGAAATTGATAATATTTTTGAAAACAAACTTTATTTATCAGAAAATAAAAAAGATATAGATATTAACAATACAAATAAAGTAAGTTTTAATAAATTTAAAAACGTATATCATAAAAAAATAGTTGAGTTTCTAAATAAGAATATTACTAAATTAGAAGCAGCAAAAAATAATATTCATACACTAGAATCAAAACCTTTAGGGTATTTAAATGATGTACCTAATATAGTCAAGTTATATCCAAAGATAATTCCTGGAATAAGTTTGAAGATAGAACCTTTTAATACAGAAAAAATGACAAAAGGTATAGCTGCTATAGATTTAAATAGATTTAAAAAGTCACAGCTATTTCATTTTTTAATTAAAGATAGCAAAGATGTAGTTATAGGTGCTGAAAGCATTAGTGAAAAAGATTCTGTCTATATAATAACAATACCTCCAGTATTTACAGAAATATCTGAAGTCAATGCTAATATTCATAATAAAACATTTAAAAACTTAAACTATTCTATATCAGAAAATGGTTTGATATACTATACAGAATATACTGAAGGTAATGTTATTTTTACAATGTGTGATGAAGATAAAGGACATGTATCTTTGTTAGCAGCTGCAGCATCAGGTAAAATACCTTTCTTAAGCTTTAATAGCAAAGCAAAGATTGCTCAGATATCTCTCAGAGGCGTTAAAAATAAGAATATAGATAATTAAATATTAATTTCTAATATCTGTAAAATATATATAAAAAACGGGAGACAGATTAAGATGATAAAAATTATTATTTCTGAGAGCAACAAAAAAAAAGTTGTTAAGGTAAGTAGTAAAAATGCTATAGATATAAAGCATAGCGATTTAAAAAGTGTTTCTAGAAGCCTGGGTAAGTTTTTAAATACAAAGTTTGGTAACTTAGATGCTAGCAAAACAGAATTAGGTGGTTTTAATAAATCAATGCTTGATTCATTGTCTAAAGCTGCTTTTAATGTACCGAGTTTAGGTAGGCTAAGATTAGCACCACTTTCTATTAGAAGTACACAAACAGATCAAATATCTACACAAGATATTACAATTGATAGTTTAAACAAGCTAATACCATACATCATGGTTCAAAAGTCAGCAGATGGTGGGTATAAACCTGTAGGTAATGATTCTTCTTTAGTTGTATTTTTTGCAATACCTTTTGGTGAGCCTTTTGCAGAGAGTCAAGTTTTAGATTTACATAAATTTCTATATGGTGACAATACTGTAGATGCTTTAAAAGATCTTGGATATATTGGCAAATATGCCCACTTACCTTTTTTATATATACCTTATGAAAAAGTAGATGTATTTAAAAACTACTTAAGAAGTGGCTCAGGACAAGTTGGAGATATCTTAACAAAACAATCAACATTAAAAGATCACAAGAGCTACTCATTAAAATCTGTTTTTTCAAATTTATTAAAAGAATCAAATCAAAGCGACGATCACATTTTAACTCAAGAAGAACTTGACGAGCTTCTAGCCCAGATCGATTTTAATGAAAATCCTGCTAATGCAAACTCACAACAATCACCAATAATATATACTGCAGTTGATATTAGTAATCTTGAACAAGCTCTTAAAAAGACTAGCGATTATTATACAGATGATGGAAGCGACGTATTATCTTCTTCGCAAAAGCCTACTTTCAATTTCAAAGGTGAACCTATACAATCGCAAAGTCAACTAAGAAAAGCTGATGGACAAGGTGATGCTGAAAGACTTGCTAGACCAATGGATTCTGGTGGACCAGCTCCAGTTTCACCACCCACAGCATCACAAGATGATCCAGTCGATCCAGTCGATCCAGTCGATCCAGTTGATCCAGTTGATCCAGTTGATACAGTTGATCCAGTTGATCCAGTTGATACAGTTGATCCAGTTGATCCAGAGCAACAATCTAGTGATGATGAACCCGAGTTTTTAGACGAAGATAAATTTGAAATAGACAAAATCGAGAAGATTGATAAGATTAAAGCAATAGATAAAAGCAGATTAGTTAACTATTCTAAACATGGTCTTAGCAAAGGTGTTGAGAATAAAGATGGAAAGCGTGTTTTGATTGATGTAACTTTATCTGAAGTTATAAAGGCTTTTATTAAAGACACTTTAGGATTAAAAAAAGTTGATGAAATAGGTGACAAAAGAATATCGTATAAAGACTTTGTTACAAAAACATCACAAAACAAAACTTTTTCTAATGCAGTTAGACACGAAGCTTTTTATAACGATATTGTAGCAAATAAAGAAATAAAAGCTTTAATTAAAGAATTTATGGAAACTGCAGAAAACGTTAAAGAAAAGTCTGATCAAGAAAAACACAGTGAAGAATTTGGTAATAAATTTTCTGCTTTAATATTTTCTGTAATTGAAGAAAGAATATTTGGAAGCAATATATTTGAAAATAAAGGTTTAAGCAAAAACTTACTAAATGAGCTAAAAGCTCCAAGTTTTGGTACAGTAAGAAAAGTAATATCAGTAGGTACATTTGCTTTAGCAGTAGCAGGATTTGCTTTAAAAATGCCATGGTTAATTTCAATATTTGGTGCATGGAATTTACTTACAAGTATTTACGATCATGATAAATATAAAAAGCAAATAAGAGAATATCAAAAAGATCCAGATCAGTTTATAAGAAAATACATTATAGATGAAGGTGACTTTGTGAATAAAATGATAGATACTTCTCTTGCTATTATTATTGCAAAGTCTGCTGAAAATGCTGACAGAGTTTTTGAAGGTGATCTAAGCTTCTTAAATAATAGAGGCGCTAGTATTTCAAGTAGAAGAGATTACGAAGAATGTAAGGATAACTTTAATAAATTAGACGAAGACAAAAAAGAGATGTTAAAAAGTGTTTATAATGGTGTTTATAAACAAATCGCAAATAATAGCTATGTAAATAATAACGTATTTACTGAAGGTAATATTAGAAAAGTTCTAAATATACTATTCTTTTCTTCAGATGAAAGTAAGAAACTTTCAGAAGATGCTATAAATTACATAGAGTCAAAATTATTATCTAAAGGTGAGGGTGATCAAAGTTTAGAAGAAGAAAAAGAAATCCTTGAAAAGATTAAGAATCTTGTTGAAAATGAAACAAACTTTAAAAGTAATGCAATTAATTTTGTTAATAATGTAACTAAGAAAAAAACTAAAGCTAAAAGAACAACTTTCTTTTCAAGCCAACAAAAAGATATGGATGCAGCTTGGAATAGACTTGTTAATGAGTTGCTTTCAGGACTATCTAGAGCTGAGAGTTTGAAAGAGTATTATAATATATACGGAAAACAAAACATAGCAAATGAGACTAAGATATATAGAAGAAGTTTGATGGATGTTTTATTTGAAAATGTTCCTCCACCAATACCAGATGAAGCATTATCAGGAGATGATCAAGAAGAGGATCAAGAAGCACAAAGGCAGCATAGAAGAGTAGGTCCTAGTGTTTTAGAATCTGTAGTTTTAGGTTGTTTAATTGCTTTTAGAAATATGTCAAATGAAGTTGCTACTACTACTTTTAGAGGAGTACATAATAAATGGTCTATAACAGAAGTCATTCCTGACTTCTTTAAAGGCGCAATTGACTATCAAGATGCAGCTGCAAACTTTGCATCAAAAGGATGTGATGCAATTTATAAAGTATTTGATTTAGGAGGAGGACAAAAAGTAACGTTTTATTTTACAAACTCAAAGCACTTTGTAGGAACAGGAAAAGCACTATCTGCTATATTAACAGATACAAGTTCAGGTGTTTCTAAATTTGTTGGTCATGGTGAAGCTATTGAAAAATTTATAGGCACACTTCTCAAGGCTAAAGGTATTAGTCATGATCTAGTAACAGGTACTGTAGAAATTACTGGCAAAGTTGCAAATGTAAAAGAAATTGCTATTAATAGCTCTGCTGCAAAACAAGTATTTACGCTAATTGCTAATAAACTAGAAGCATCAATACCTGATACTTGGTTTGAAAATGCTTTAAATAAATTCTTAGTTGCAAAAGATACAGCAAATACAGTATTAGGAAGATCTCTTGTTACTAATACAGAATTTAAATCTATGGCACTTAACAAAGTAAAAGCTGTTTCATTAAAAGCAAATGTTGGAGGTCTAAAGCAAGCTGCTTGGGAAGCTAAGAACTTAAAAGCAGCAGCACCTTCAGCAACTCAAGCAGCTGAAGCTTCAAGTTTATTTAGCTTTCTACCCGCTATACCTGGTCTAGCTTCTATTACACATAAGTTCTGGAGAAGAGGAACAAGAAAACAAATTGAAGGAGGTAAGTTTGCAAGAGAATTTTTTGACTTATATAAACCTACAACTGTTATAATTTGTGACTTCTTCTTTTCTTTGTTAGGATATGAATTACTAAATTCTTCTTCTTCTACTGATAGTCCACTTGCAAATATGTCAATGTCTGAGCCTGTTGGTGAAGAAGGTTTGCAGCGAGTTGATGATGGACAAAACGATCACGCCTCAGCTGTTGAAGGTGGTGAGCCTGAGATTAGCGGTGATCTTGGAAGTGTACAAGGTCAAGAGCCTAAATTTGAAAGTCGTATTAGAAGTAGAAATCCTTCTATAAAAGATTTACTAGGTGAGAGTAGCGAGTTAAATAATTTATGGCGAGGATACTGGGATAAATATTAATTTGAATTTATAAAGAAAGAATTTAATATTCCTATTTAATATTATAATTAGTATAAAATAATAGAGTAAAGATAGGGATATTATGAATTATAATCTTAGAGAACTTTTGTTTGATAATGATATAAATGAAGCTCATGATTTGTTTGAGAGTAAAGAAGAAAAAAAATCAAGCAATGAAAAAGAAATTGTTATAACAAAAGAGTCTATTGAAAAAAGAAAGCAAGCTGATACTGAAAAATTTGCAAAAGCAATTGCTGATACTCTAGATAAAGCTGCTAAGCCTGAAGATAAACTGTCAGACGATGAGAAGGCTAGAGATTTAGGACAATATAATACTCAAAATATAAACTTACTTTCAAAAAGACCATTGACAGTTTCTGGAGTAGGTGAAAGAATCACTATTGAGCCTTTTAATATTAAAAGTGATCTTTCTTCTGGTGCATCAACTAGTGATATAAAAGAATATGGTGATATTCAAACTATACCTTTTATTGCTAAAACTAGCGAAGGAAAATACTTTGGAGGTAGCAATGGTAGAGAAACATGGCTTGATGTATACTTTATACCTATTACGAATGTTGTAATTGAAAGCAAAGTTTCAAAAGCAATATATTCTTCCTTGTATGGTTTACAGGGAATAGAGAAAAAAAATATAAAAATTGTAGAATTTAAAAAAGCACCAGTTATTAATTTACCTTTTGACAAAATTGATGAATTTCAAACTCTTTTAAGATCACCAAAAGCTGCACTTAAAAGCTATATTACTGCATCAAATACTATGAGAGGTACTACAACAGAAAGTTATTTAAATTCTTTGAGCTTACTTCTTGAGCAAGATGAAGGAGAACCAGAATTTATTGATAGTGAATATGTTAGAGCACAAGTTGTTTCTGTTAGTAGCAAGTCAATAGAAGAACAAGATATTGAAAACAAAGCTGCTATAGTCAAAAAGTTTTTTGAAGAGTATCTCAATAGGTACATGGACCCAAATAATTTTGATGATAGATCAAAATTTTATTTGCAAAAAAACAAAGATGCAGGAACAGAAGATAAATACTTGAAGAGAAGGAGAGAAAACTTTTATACAAACTTGTTTAAAGGCAAGGGTAATTATGAAAGTATGCTTAATGCAATCCAAGAAAACAAGTTTGACTTAGCTAAGTTTGTGTTAAGAGGTCTTGGATACAGACAAACAAACACTGGTAGATATTCTTCACAAATAGAAGATTCACAGATAAAACAGCTATATAGTCTTTTATTTAGCAGAGAGCTAAAAGATGATCTTATAGACAAAATATTTAACATATCAGATGAATATCAAAGTGAAAGTAAAGATTATGAATCTGCTCATGAAGAAATAACAGAGATTTTAAATAGCGCAGGCTTGACAGTTACAGGCGAAGATATTAATCAAGTGAGTCAAGAAGAAGCTAAAAATAAATTATCTGATGTTGAATTGCCAGATGTTAAAGAAATCGAAGAAATAAATAAGAAAATTGAAAAATTTGAAAGTGAAGTTGAAGGTGTTAAGGGCAAGGTAAAAGAAATAAAAGAAGCTTTAAGTAGTGTAGAAGAAGTTGTTGAAAGCCTTAAAGGATTAAATGTATATTCTGGTGGCGAAGATTTAAGCGATGAAGATGCAAAAAGTATTCCAACGTTAGGTGCAGTATTAGAAATTATTGAAAGTTATGATGAGTCTAACTCTGAAGAAATTAATGAGCAAATTTCAGAAGTTAATAAAACATTTGTTGATCATGAAGAGTTAATATCTTCTAATGCTGAAATTATTGAAGCAATTCAAAAACAGGCAGAAATAGATAAAGAAACTACTTATAAGGGTAAAAAAGTTTCTTTAAAAGACAAATTAACTTCAGTTTCGCAAGAGTTGAATGGATTAAAAAGAGGAAGTAAAAACGCTAGAAATTATTTAAAGTCTGTATTAGATAAAAAAATTAATAATGTTTCTGCTGAAGCGAAAGCAAGTTTAGCAGCATTAAAAACTAAAATTGATTCACAAAATAGCGAATTAGAAACAAAAATTAATAGTAACAAGGAAAAAATTGAAAAGAATAAAACTAACATTGTTAATTTGTCATCTCAGTTAAAAACAAATTCAGATAAAATTCAATCAGCTAATCAAAGAATTGGAAAGATAAATCAAGATATAAGCAAATTAAAAAAACGAGTTGGAGAAGTAGAAAGAGATGTTAAAGATTTAAGAAAAAAAGTAGATCCTTTTATTAAAGCTCAAGAGCAAGTAAATAAATCTATTTCTGATAATTACAAGGGAATTCAAAATCAAGTAGATGGAGTTTTTACAGAATTAGGTCAAACAAATATTAATGTTAGTAAACTTGAACAAGAGTTAGATCAATTTAAACTGGGTATTGAAACTTCATTGAAAAGTTATAATGAAACTATTACTAACAATAAAAGGCTAGAAGATTTATTTGCTTCACAAATTGGTGCATATACTAAAATAGATAGTACTTTAAACATTCAAGGACAGCAGATATCAAGAGTTACAGATAACTATATAAAGCAAGCTGAAGAAATACACAAGCTTAAGGAAGATTATAAAAAGTATATTGAAGAAATTAATAAAGAAATAAAAGAAAAAACTGATGCAATAGAATCTAGTGTAAGTGAAAAAATACAAGCTAATGTAGATGATATAAAAGAGTTTATAGGCGAAGTAGTTAGTAAAATAGAAGGTAAAATTGAAGAACTACCTAGCAAAGAGTATGTTTTAGATAGAATTCGTAAAGAAATAGAGATTTTTGCAAAAGAGTCAGTTGATATTGCTAAACAAAAAGCAACTGACAACGAGACTGAATTAAGAGCAGTAACTAAAAAGCTGTCTGAAATACAAGATGAAATTAATAAACTAAAAACACAAATTACACGCATTGATGATGAGATTGTGGGAATAAAACAAGAACAAAAAGATATAATAGAAGCTATGAAGAAGAGAAATCAGTTCTTAAATCGTAAACTTGAAGAACTTGACTATAAAGTAGGTCCAGAAGAATTCAACGATTTTAAAGAAATGATAACTACACAAACTGAGACTTTAAAATCTTCTTATGAAATATTACAAGCTTCTTCAAATGAAAATAAAACATTAATCAATTCAAGCATTACGTCAATAGAATTATTGCAAAATGATTTTATGTATTTGGATAGAAATAAACTTGATAAAAGTGATTTTGAGGCTTTCATGCGCCAGTATGACAACCTTATAGTTAATTTTAATGAATTAATGAAGTCTTTAGATTTAAGCGCTAAGAAGATTGAAAATAATAGTGGAAAAATAACAAGACTAAGAATGTTGCAAAAAATAAACAAAGAAAAGTTTGACAAAATTAAAAATAGACTAGGTAGATTAGAAAGTGATGTTGGTGAGCTTAAACAAAAATCTGAAGAAGCAGAAAGTAAAATAGCAGCCCTGGAAGATTCTAAAGCTGACAAAGACGAAGTTAAACAGATACGTGCTGATTTTGAAGCTTTTAAAAAACAATTGACGAGTAATATTGAATCTGGAGATCCTGAAATAAGTATAGAAGAAGCAACTGATTCTCTTAGTGCTGATCTTGCTGATATTGAGAAAGAGATTAAAAAGTTAGAAGCTTCAAACTATGATTCTTTATTTGATACAGAAAAAGTAAAGAAAAGAGTTGAAGATTTCTTGAGCAAGATTAGTAGTACAGATGCTGAAAAAATTAGTAACTTATTTGAGACTTATGTTCATACAAATAATAAGTTATCTGATGTTTTATTTGAAGAAAAATCTTTGATTAACGAAGGAATAAGTGCAAAGAGCATTAAGTCATCAAGAGGCAAAATAGATAAAACTGAGTTGCAAAAAGCATATGATCAACTCATTTCAAATGATAGCGTTAAAAAATTAGCAGATATTATATTTAATAAAATTGAAGAAGAATTAGAAAATAACAAAGATAGTGACTTAACTTTTGAAAAAATATATTCACATCTTTATGAGTCAAAAAACAAATCAAACAATATATTAGTAGAAAATATACTTGGTGATATATTAAGTTCTTCTGGCAAAATGATCAAAAAGATGTGGTCAGGAAGTAAAGGTAAAGCTAAGAAAGCTATATTAAGTTATATTGCATGTCATTTAATAGCTGTTGCTATAAATGAGCCTAGACAAAAAGTAATGAAGACTTTAGGTTTAGATGTGAGCAAAGGATATGACAAAGAAAAGACTATTGATCAAGATGAAATAAATGAGTTTATCGGTGAATTATCAAAAGATTCTGATTGCACTGAAGCAGCAACTAATGAAGTAGAGTTAAATAATCTTGCAGCTTCATTTAATAGTTTCTATAAAAGCAGTGATGCTAGTGAAGACATTAAAGAAAAGTGTGATGAGTTATATGGAATTTTAAAAGATAACATTGCAAGTTTACAATCAGGTCACTTATCTGAAAAAGACATTGCTAGATTCTTTAAAGAAAAGCAGATTGTAAGAATGATAAAAGATTTGTTGGAAGGATCTGAAATTGAATTCTTAAAGAAAAAGATGCCAATTGATAAAATTGACGATCAATTAAGAACAATGATAGAAGAACTTTGCATTTACTTTACAATGGAATTTAACAGAGAAAAAGTTGAAGAACATGATAAAAGAAAAATGCACAGTAAAGAAGGAAAGTCTGCTTCACCTTATGTGTGGGGTGCTGCTGGTGCTGTTGGTGTTGGTATTGCTGCTGGCTTTGCAACAGGAGGTTTAGGGTTTTTTCTTCCTGCTATTAAAGGTTTAGCTATTGGTGCAGGTAGTCTTGGTATAGGAATGGGCAAAGCAGCAGGAACTTTAGATGATTGGAAAGCAAGACCTGACACATTAAATATAGCAGCACAAGATTTATCTAGAAAAGATGCAGCGAATCTTGAAAAAGTAATATTAAAATTAAACAAGAAAGTACTGTCAGAGACATTTATATTTAAAAGAGGTATAAAACTATTA
>MDTA01120942.1_pt1 | contig 49819 bp, 47 predicted proteins | sample 811151 | NCBI WGS metagenome assembly MDTA01 (sample SAMN05326648, study PRJNA326480) | marine metagenome | isolation source: seawater | place: Indian Ocean: South | collected 2010
ATTAAGTACGACGCTGAAGAGAAAAAGGTTTCATTGGGCATAAAACAGCTAATAGACGATCCTTGGATCGGCATTGAATCAAAATTCCCACTTAATACTTCGGTTATGGCCTCAGTAACAAATCTCACCGACTATGGTTTCTTTGCAGAGATAGAACAAGGTGTAGAAGGCTTAGTCCATGTATCTGAAATCGATTGGACTAACAAAAACATACATCCATCCAAAGTAGTTCAATTGAAAGATCAAGTGGAAGTGATGATCTTGGAAGTTGATGAAGAAAAGAGGAGAATTTCTCTCGGGTTGAAGCAATTAACTGAAAATCCATGGCAGGTTTTTGAGCATACACACAAAGAAGGTGATAAGGTATCTGGTGCAATTAAATCTATCACAGATTTTGGCGTTTTCATTGAATTACAAGGAGGTATCGACGGCCTTGTTCACCTTTCAGATATTTCTTGGGATGAAAGCGAGGAATCGGTCAGGTCACTTAGCAAAGGTGACATTGTTGAGGCATTGGTTTTATCTATCGAAGCTGATAGAGAAAGAATCTCTCTTGGAATGAAACAGCTAACATCTGATTCTTTCGGTGATTTTGCCGAGGGAAATAAAAAAGGCTCCAGAGTGAAGGCTAAAATAATAGGATTTACCGAAGACAAGGTTGACTTGGAGTTGAGTGAGGACGTACGTGGTTACCTTCCTATGAAAGATTATACTAATTCTATGTCTGACACCCCTCTAGAGGAAGGCACTGAAATAGAGGTAGTTGTTGCCAACATAAACAAAAAAGATAGGGAAATAATTTTGTCTCTTAGGGCTTTAGAGAAACAGGAAGAGAAAAGTGCACTTAAAGATAACGCACTGAAAAATAAAGAAATAGAAGAGGCTTCCAAATCAAATATCGGTGATCTGATAAAAGCAGAAATGCAAGATACCGAAAAAGGTGATGAATAAATCTGATTTAGTAAATAGTTTATTCCTTAGATCTGATTCCTTTTCTAATGAAGATATAGAGAAATCAGTCAACTCTATCCTTGACTTAATTACTGATTCCTTAACTAATAATCAAAGAGTTGAAGTGAGAAATTTCGGTACTTTTTCAATAAGACCTAGAGAACAACGATTATCTAGAAATCCCAAGACCGGAACATCTGTTCTTGTTGAACGAAAAAATCACCCCTATTTCAGAGCTTCTAAGAATTTAAAGCAATCTTTAAACACATAAAGAAAGAAGTTTTATAGTTTCCTGCTCAAGAGAGGGATGTATGTCAGAGAGTATTAAAAATAAAGTAAAACTGACCTTCGAAGACTCTATCTCTGTGAAGGAGCAAATAATTCACGATAAGTCTTACGAAGTTCTCCTGGAAGCTGGCGATATCATTTCTAATTCAATATCAAATGGTGGAAAACTTCTTCTTTGTGGAAATGGTGGTTCAGCTGCAGATGCCCAGCATCTAGCTGCTGAATTTTTAATTAGATTAACATCTGATGTGAATAGAGAGAGTATCCCAGCTCTCTCCCTAGCTCAAGACACATCTACTTTAACTGCCTGTATAAATGACTATGGTTCTGATGATGTGTTTAAAAGAGTGTTTTCAGCATTATCTACTACAGGTGACATACTATTGGTTATTACCACTTCGGGTAATTCTAAAAATATTATTGAAACCCTTAAGCTTGCAAAAGAAAGAGGTATTTATTCTTTAGGATTTTTGGGAAATGATGGCGGTGAGGCTTTATCATATTGTGATTTAGCCTTTATAGTCCCTAGCAAAATAACCGCAAGAATACAGGAAAGTCACATAACCGCCGGTCATGCTTTACTACAATATGTTGAAGATTCTTTGCTTGAAAATGGCTGGTTACATATAGATTGAAATGGACCTGTTTGATATTTCCATTGTGTCAGAAATTTCATAAAGTGAATTTTTTTTACTAAAGTATTCTTATTGGAATGGTTATTAAACACAGTCATAACCGATTTTTATCAAACCAAGCTAGCATTCCATCAATTAAGGACTCTCAGTAAGTAATTTTCCTAACAGGAGTTGCATTATGAATAACATCAGGAAGAATATACAAAAAGAGTTGTCAATTCTTGGGCGGGATTTAAAAAATACCCACATTTCTGATTTGCTTGATTCTGCTGAATTAAAGAACAATGTAATAGAACTAGATTTACTTACTTTTGACTATTCAAAGCAAAGGATTGATCAAAAAGCTTTAGATTTCTTAATTGAGATACCGAATATAATCAATCTTAGAGAATCTTTAGATCAATTATTTGCTGGTAAAGTAACTAATCGGTCAGAACAAAGAGCAGTCACTCACACTATCTATAGAAATCAAACTTCAGTAAAGGATTTCGGGCTTATTTTTTCAGAAAGAGAGAAAATTAGATCCTTCTTGAATAAAAGTAAATCAGGTTATCATTTTAAAAATGTCATTTGCTTGTGTATTGGTGGATCTAGAATAGGCCCTGAGCTACTGAATGAATTTATCTCATTAGATAGTCAGGCAAATATATATTTTTGTTCCAGTTACGATTTAGAGGAGGTAAAAGATGCTCTTCGAAAATGCCAACAAAGTGAAACAATTGTATTTGCTTCTTCAAAGTCCTTTGAAACGGCAGAGATATTAAAAAATCTAGAGCATGTTAAAGCGTGGTTTAGTAATTCACCGGAAATCAATTTGGAAGACCATTTATACGGAATATCAGCAAACGCTTCCGCTATGACTGAGTTCGGTATCAAGAAAGCTAATCAATTCCTACTGCTAGATACTATAGGAGGAAGATTTTCAATATGGTCTTCGATCAGCTTACCAGCCTTCGTGAATGGTGACTATGAATTATATCTAGAGTTGCTTTACGGAGCTCATTTGGCAGATGAATATACAAAAAATACTCCTTGGGAATTTAATATATCCGTCTTAATGGCTTTGCTGAGTATTTGGAATAGGAATTCACTAGATATTTCTAACCATGGCATCTTTACCTATCACTTTAAATTGCGATCCTTAACAAAATATATTGCTCAGTTATCTATGGAAAGCAACGGTAAATCAGTAAATTTTGATTTGAATGTATCCCCCTTTATGACTACTCCACTAATTTGGGGAGGTTATGGAATTGAAAATCAACACTCTACGTTTCAATGGCTTATGCAAGGAAAAACAGAAACATCATGTGACTTCATTGGAGTAAATAATAATGAATTTGACACAAAGGATTCCTTCGAAATGCTTTTATCTCAAGTTTTGGCCATGACAAAAGGAAAGGAAGATCAATCATTTCCTTTTAAAACTGTGAGAGGAAACAATCCTTGCTCTATTTTTAAAATCAAACACTTGGACTTGAGGACCTTAGGTTTTTTATTAGCGCTTTACGAACATAAGGTATTTGTTGAAGCTTTAATATTGGATATCGATCCTTTCGATCAGTGGGGAGTTCAACTTGGAAAGCAATTAAGTTTGAATGCAAGAAGTGACAAGGATTTTCTTAAACCTTTCTTTTCTTCAAGTGTTCTCCCCAAATCCTAGTTTATAATTAATCAATGAAAGCTAAGAAGTTCAGACCAGTTATTTTAGCTGGAGGCTCAGGTAAAAGACTATGGCCGCTGTCTACCGATGAGAGACCTAAGCAGTTTATTTCATTATTCGGCGACTTGTCCCTTTTCGATTTAACTTTACAAAGAGTTAATAATCGCGACCTTTTTGAAAAGCCAATTGTGGTAACTTCGGAGAAATATATACAATTTGTTGAAGACTCTTTATCCAAAACTGGATTGGAGGTAGAGAAAGTTTTTTTAGAACCTGAATCGAAAAATACTTTTGCTGCATTAACCTTACCCGTATTAACTGCAAATAAGGCAAAGGATTTTGAAAGATATATAGTTATGCCGTCTGATCATTACATACCATTTAATAAATCTTTTTATGAAGCATGTTCGAATGTTCAAAACCAGTTTAAAAAAAAGGCTTTGACGTTATTTGGTGTAAAACCAACTAATCCTTCAACAGAATATGGTTATATTTCGATGGTTCCATCTAATAACAATTTAAAAAATATAAGCTCTTTTATCGAAAAACCCACTCTTGAAAAAGCTAAGCTTTTAATCAAACAACCTGATACCCTATGGAATTCAGGTATTTTTTGTTTTGACGGCAAATGGTTAGATAAAACAATAGAATTAAGATTTCCTAATATGTACTCAATTATGATGGATATATTATCTGGAGAAAATCTTGAACAATTATATTTCTATCCCAGCAAAATGAAATTTTCCAAACTTGATGAAATATCTTTTGATAAAGCATTTGTTGAGTCTAACGAAAACAATTATGTAGCAAATCTGGAAGCAGGATGGACTGATTTGGGTTCGTGGCATTCTTTAGTAAAATTACAAAAAAATCCTGATCATGGACTTACACTTTATACCGAAGGCGACTATCCAAGGACAGAAAAGCCTTGGGGATTTTTTGAGGTATTGTTAGAAACTGAATTTTCTAAGGTTAAAATTTTATCAATTAATCCTGATCAAATGATATCAATGCAAATGCATAGATACAGATCTGAAACATGGTATATAACTCAAGGAAAAGCTACCGTAACTTTAGGTGACAGGACAGTTGATTTATTTCCAGGCGAATCAATTTCGATTGATGTAAATGAAAAGCATAGAGTACATAACTCTGGGGATGAGATCCTAGAAATAATAGAAGTGCAAACAGGGACCTATTTCGGTGAGGATGACATTATTAGATTTGAGGATATTTATGGTAGGAAAGACTTTCACTGAATCTCCTTATGCTATTCCTTCTTGTGAAAAAGAAGTAAAGGACTTTATTAAAGAAATGCCCAATTCGCCCGGTGTTTACAGATTTCTGGATAAATCTATGAGCCCGCTTTACATAGGCAAAGCTAAATCTCTTAATAAAAGACTTGCATCATATTTTCGTGCCTCTTCAAGATCAAAAAAAATCAATAACCTCATTGAAGAGGGCAGTTTTATAGAACTGTCACTGACCAATACCGAACTTGAATCACTATTGCTAGAGCAGCATTTAATAAAAAATTTCAAGCCAAAATTCAATGTCCAGTTTAAAGATGATAAAGGATATCCATGGATAAAAGTTGAAACAAGTAATGCATTTCCTTCAGCTAAATCTTTCTTGGGAAAGAAAAAAGATGATGGTAAATTTTTTGGTCCTTTTCCAAATTCCTACGCCGTAAGAGATGCGCTGAAGTTGATACAGAAAACTTTTAAACTTAGAAACTGCTCTGAATCTTATTTCAAGAATAGGAGTAGGCCGTGTCTGCAGCATGAGATAGGTAGATGCTCTGCACCATGTGTAGGATTGATAAACGAAGAGGACTACAGAAATGAAGTCAGGGGCGCTGACCTTCTGCTCTCTGGCAGATCGGAAGATCTAGTCCAAGAATTCTATGAAATGATGGACGATTTTGCTTCAAAAAGACAATATGAAAAAGCTGCGGTTTACAGAGACAGAATATCAGCCTTAAGAGATATTCAAAGAACACAAAGTATTGCGGGTTTTAAAAAGAATAGGGATGCCATTTATTTATCTGCCTCAAAAGGGAAGACTAAAATAGGAGTAAGCACTGTAAACGGAGGTTGGGTTACTGGCCACAAGAACTTCTTTCCTGAAGGAGGAATTGAAGAGGAGGAGACCTTGGAAAGTTTTATAACCCGTCATTATCTTTCGAAAAAGGACTGTCCCTCTATTCTGGTTGTGGGTCAGAAGCTTGCAAATAAGAATCTCATTGAAAAGGCGTTAAGTAAATTTCATGAAAGAAGAATTTCTATCGTGACTAGGCCTACTAAAAAGGACAAAGGTCTATTAGAAATTTGTAAAACCAATACTGAATTTATTCTTAAAAAGGACAAAACAGATCCCAATATCGATTACAAGCTAGATGAATTGAAGCAAGAATTAAAGATAAAAGAAATCGAGACAATTGAATCCTATGATATCAGTCATCACTCTGGAGATCATGCCGTTGCTGGTTGTGTAGTTTATAATCAATCTGGTAAAGCTAGAAACCTCTTCAGAACATACAAAATTAGTAAGCAAAACTCAGGCAATGACATAGGCTCAATGCTTGAGTTAATAGAAAGAAGGTTTTCACACAACAAAAATAAGATTCCAAGTCTGATAATCATTGACGGAGGTAGAGTACATTTAATGCAGGTGCAGAAAAAACTGAAAGAGTTGGGATTTTCTTGTTTTAATATTATTTCTATCTCTAAAGGTGTAAGGCGGAAGGCATCGTTTGACTCAATACATTTACCTGGGGGCGAATCTAAGATAGTTAAAGAAGGATCAGTATTTCACAATTTTATTCAAGAAATCAGAAATGAAACACATAGATTTGCAATATCTTCACAAAAAAGCAGGAGTATTAAATCTTCCCTAGGTTCTTCTATTGATGAGTTATCTGGAGTAGGGGATTCAAGAAAAAAACTTTTATTAAGGTATTTTGGATCCTTAGAGCAGATAAAACGCGCTAGTGTCGACGATCTATCTGAAGTTTCTGGTATTGGTAGAGTGACAGCGAAGTCAATTTATAAACAACTACACAATTAGTTTAGATGGCAAATTATCTAACTATTTCAAGAATATTTCTCATATTTCCTGTTCTTATACTGACTTCACCTGAGCCCAGTCCTAATAATTGGATAGCACTTTTATTGTTTGTAATTGCAGGTATTACAGATCATTTAGATGGCTATGTTGCAAGAAGAACAGATTCAGAAAGTAGTATGGGAGCCTTACTAGATTTGGTGGCGGACAAATTACTTATTATCATTACAATTTCTTATTTCGTATCCTATGCGAGTAGTGTTTTACTAATAATTCCTTCCATAATAATAATTATAAGGGAAATAATTATTTCGTCTTTTAGACAATACTTGGCTGAAAAAGAAGGAGAAAATCCCTTAAATGTAACTTTCATCGCTAAGAGCAAAACCACGTTACAGATTTTTGCCTTATCTTTCTTAATAATATCACCCAATTTTGGCCAGCCTTTCTTCTTTTTAACGATTCTATTATTTTGGTTAGCGGCTTATGTATCCATTTATAGCCTGTATGGATATATCAAAATATACAGAAATTTAACTAAATAGCTGGTCTATTAATCTTAGATATTTAAAATATGTTTAAGGCTGAGTAGCAAAGTGGTTATGCAGCGGATTGCAAATCCGTCTACGCCGGTTCGATTCCGACCTCAGCCTCAATGTACAATATTTTAGTGACTGCCCGGGTGGTGGAATTGGTAGACACAAGGGACTTAAAATCCCTCGAAGGAAACTTCGTGCCGGTTCGAGTCCGGCCCCGGGCACCAAAGCATTTTAAGTATTTTATAATATGAAAACCGGTAAAAGGGAAAAAGAAGAAAATATCTGGATTCTTATTTATACGAAAGCAAAAGAGGAAAAGAAAGCAAATGAAAATCTTCAAAAACAAGGTTTTAAAACTTTTTTACCCTTGATAGCTCCCACTAATAAAAATAGCGAATTCAAATCCCTGGTTCCAGTTTTCCCTCGATATCTTTTTGCTCAAATTAACTTAAAGAAGGATAACTGGACATCTATTAAGTCTAGCTATGGTGTCAGTCAGATTGTTATGTTTTCAGAAAAATTTCCTTCTATACCTAATTATATTATTCAATTAATTCAAGACAAGCTAGATAAATCAGGCATATTCAAAGAAGATGTTTCAATAATAGATTATCAAAAAGGCGATCAGGTCTCTATCCAAGAGGGTCAATTTTCAGGAGTAGATGCAATATTCTTATCTAAGAAATCCAAAGATAGAGTAAGATTATTGTTAAACTTATTAAATACAAGTGTTGTCGCAGAAATAAACGCATCTGATATAGGAAGCAAAGAGGTTGTGAAGAACTTTAAATTGTAATAAGTAAATTATCTAGAATAAAGGAAATAAAGCGTGGAAAATAATATTGAGAACGATACTCAGCTTGATTATGAAATAGATCTACGAGAACTATTTGGTGTTTTATGGGCTGGAAGTAAAAAAATAATAGCTATTACGGCTATTTTTGCCTTTATTTCAGTAATCTACGCGCTTTCTGTGCCTGACCAGTTCAAAGCATCAGCTCTGCTTGCTCCTGCGCAATCCGATAGCTCTGGTCTCTCTTCATTAGGCCAGTTTAGTGGATTAGCTTCGCTTGCCGGAGTTACCTTAGGAGGTGGCGAAAGCAGTGAAAAGCAAATAGCACAAGAAATTATGAAGTCGTGGAGTTTTATTGAAGATTTTATTGGCGATAATGATCTTCTTGTTGAGCTTGTTGCAGCAAAAGGTTGGAATAAAGGATCTAATGAACTTCAGATTGATGAAGATGTCTACGATGCTGAAAATAAACAATGGTTGATTGAGAATGAATTTGGGGTCTTAGGTCCACCAAGTAGTTGGCAACTATTTCAAGCATTTTCGCAGCGACTTGAGGTTTCAGAAGATAAATCTGGACTAGTTACTGTGTCTATCGAGTTTTACTCTCCGCAGATTGCCAAGCAGTGGTTAGATATGTTTGTGGCGGCCATTAATGCACACATGCAGCAGCGCCAAATGTTAAAGGTTTCCAATAATATCAATTTTTTGCAGGCTCAGATTGAGAAGACATCTATCGCTGAAATGAGAGAGGTTCTTTACTCTATTATTGAAGAGCAGACAAAAAATAAGATGCTTGCCGAGGCCAGCCCAGAATATGTCTTTGTGGCAGTCAGTCCAAGTATGGTGCCAGAAAAAAAATCTCAACCTCAACGGGCCTTGATATGTATTTTGGGTACCCTTTTCGGCGGAATTTTTTCAGTTTTGCTAGTATTAGTCATGCACTATGCCAGAAAATATTATTAATCCTACTAAATAATACATCGTATAGGTGACGAATTTTCCTGTGAGATTATATAACCGCGTTGCTGAATAATATTGTTTGTCTCTTTTGGAGGTGATTTTCTTATATCCCTGTTTCTTACTATCAATTTGTATATTCTGGTGGAGGGTAGCTGAGGTTCTATACACCTAAGTCTATGCAAGTCGCACGGCTTTTAGATCCTTTATGACTTAAAGTAATTTATTTAAATGCGCTCTTCAAAAAGAAATTTTGTGTGTTTGGGGAAAAAGATAATCAACTTCAATATTGGTAAGAGAATTAGCATTATAGTCACCAAAACTTGCAATGTTAATCACTTGTGCTATCTTGTTCACCAAATGAACAGACCTAGACCCTTTAAGTTTGCTCGTTTTATATTTTTTAGGGATCTGTCCTCGCAGTGTCCTGCGGTAGCCTGCCCAAAATAATTAAAATACTTGCATTGCAACTATGATCAATCAAGAGCTCGAATATCGATTACTCAAAATACTTGAGCAGCAACCCGATTTATCTCAGCGTGAGCTTGCTGATAAATTAGGCATTAGTTTGGGTAAAACCAACTATTTGATCAAGTCTCTTATTGATGTGGGTTGGGTGAAGTTGGATAACTTTCAGCGCTCAGATAACAAGTGGCGTTACGCTTATTTATTAACCCCTAAGGGCATTATCCAGAAGGCGGGCATCACTGCTCGATTTCTGGCTAGAAAACAGCAGGAATTTACTCAGCTTAAAGAAGAAATTATTCGGTTACAAGAAGAAGTAAGGCAACAGCAAGATATTAAGAAAGAGTGATTTTTAAATGTCAAAACATGTCATTCAGGTCACTGGTGATGGCCATCTTTTATTAATTTTTTATAAGACTAGCTTGGTTTAGTTTTTGTAGCCCTAACCAAGCTTTATTTTTACTTTATGATTGAATGACTCTCCTGACCTTAGGATCTCGTCCTTATATTTTCTTTATCTATTTGGAATGAAAACTTAGTATGCTTAATTCAACCTTACTTCAACTGTTACGCCGACTTTGGGTACATATCACCCCTGTGCGTCGAGGGCAGCTTGGTTTGTTGTTTATACTAATGATTCTGGCATCCTTCGCAGAGGTTATCAGTATTGGTGCGGTCGTTCCCTTCTTAGGAGTATTAACTGCTCCTGATCAAGTATTTGCTCATCCAATGGCACAACCACTTATTGAGGCACTTGGTATTAATGAGTCAATAGAACTTTTACTACCCCTAACAATCATTTTTGCTTTTGCTGCAATACTAGCCGGTATGATGAGAATTGGTTTGTTATGGTCACTGACTAGGATTGGACACGCAATTGGTCATGATTTAAGTATTAGTATTTATCGCCGAACACTCTTTCAACCTTACTCTGTCCATGTGATGCGAAATACGAGTGAGGTGATTGCTGGCATTTCAAAAAAAACTTATGGTGTGGTAAATCATACACTCGTTCCAGGACTTATAATTTGTAGCTCTACTCTTATGATGGGATTTGTCCTAATCGCACTATTGAATATAAATCCAATTATTGCAATATCTGCTTTTACTGGCTTTGGCTTTATTTATATGATGATTATTTTATCTACTAGAAAAATTTTGGCCCGTGACAGCGAGCATCTTAATGAAAAAGCAAATCAAGTAATTAAAGGTTTACAAGAGGGATTAGGTGGAATTCGTGATGTGTTAATTGATGGCGCTCAGTTGACATATGTTAGCAGTTACCGTAATGCAGACTTACAATTGCGTCGTGCAGAAGCCAACATCGCTATTATTTCTGGTATTCCACGTTTTGGTCTTGAATCCCTAGGCATGATTTTAATTGCTATTCTTGCCTACTCACTGGCTGGAAGTTCATCTGGTATTTCTGCTGCATTACCAGTGTTAGGCGCACTTGCATTGGGAGCTCAACGATTATTACCAGTTATGCAGCAAACCTATTCTAGCTGGTCATTTATTCGAGGAGGTCAAGCGACGCTAGAAGAGTCCTTAAGTCTTCTTGATCAGCGATTGCCACTTTATTTTGATCAGCCAATGCCAAAACCTATACCTTTCAAGCAAAGCATTAACTTAAACAACTTGGCTTTTAAATATTCAGAACACACACCTTGGATACTACAGTCTGGGCTTAATTTAAGTATCCCAAAAGGTTGTCGTATAGGCCTTATTGGCACCACTGGCAGTGGCAAAAGTACATTACTAGATATTCTCATGGGGTTGTTACAACCCACTCAAGGAAGTATGTCTATCGATGGTATAAATATTACTGAGCAAAATTATCGTAATTGGCAAGCGCATATAGCTCACGTACCCCAAGCTATCTTTTTATCAGATTCAACTATTGCTGAGAATATTGCTTTTGGTGAACCCCCGGAAAAAATAGACTATGTTCGCGTACGTCAAGCTGCTCAAAAGGCTCAGATTGCCGAGACCATTGAATCGTTGATAGATCAATACAATACAGAAGTGGGTGAGCGTGGCGTAAAGCTTTCTGGCGGACAGCGTCAGCGTATTGGTATTGCCCGCGCGCTATATAAGCAAGCCGATGTAATCGTGCTCGATGAAGCCACCAGTGCATTAGATGATCAAACTGAAGGCGCAGTCATGAAAGCCATTGAAAATCTTGGTGATGATATAACCGTGATTATCGTCGCGCATAGGTTGACCACGCTTAAAAATTGTACGGAGATTGTCGAGTTGGAAGATGGTCAAATTAAACGAAGTGGTAGTTATCAAAATATTATTGGGGATTAGATAAAATACATATGAAAATTAAGGAAAATAAACTTACTATTCTAATCACTGGAGCTGATGGTTTTATCGGCTCCCACCTAACTGAAGCACTAGTTCGTCAGGGCCATAAAGTAAGGGCTTTTGTGCTTTATAACTCCTTTAACTCTTGGGGATGGTTAGATCAATGTAACGATGATGTTAAGGGTCAGTTTGAAGTGTTTGCGGGTGATGTGCGGGACCCGCATGGAATTAAGGAGGCAATGAAGGGCTGTGACGTTGTCTTACATCTGGCTGCTCTTATCGCTATTCCTTATTCTTATCATTCGCCTGATACTTATGTAGATACTAATATCAAAGGTACACTCAATGTATTGCAGGCGGCGCGTGAGCTAGGCGTTGGCAGGGTAATTCACACTTCCACCAGCGAGGTTTACGGCACTGCGCGTTTTGTTCCCATCACAGAGCAGCATCCATTACAAGGTCAGTCACCCTACTCTGCTTCCAAGATTGCGGCCGATCAATTGGCTTACTCATTTCATGCTTCGTTTGGTTTGCCATTAGTCACAGTAAGGCCATTTAACACTTACGGCCCACGTCAGTCTGCTCGTGCTGTTATACCTACCATTATCACACAAATTGCAAGTGGAAAACGTGAAATTAAGCTGGGCGCAGTCTCGCCTACCCGTGATTTTAATTACGTTCTAGATACAGTGGCAGGGTTTATTATGGCGATGAATTCTGAGCAAGGATTGGGTGAAGTGGTGAATTTTGGAAGTAATTTTGAAATCTCAATTGGCGATACGGCACAACTCATTGCAGAGGCAATGAATGTCAAGATTGACGTAATCACTGACGAGACCCGTTTGCGTCCGGTTGATTCTGAGGTCGAGAGATTGTGGGCAGATAATACAAAAGCTAAAGAATTATTCGGCTGGCAACCTGTCTATGGTGACCGAGAAGGCTTTAAACGTGGCATTGTAGAGACAGCAGAATGGTTTGAAAACTCTGGAAACCTTCACAGCTATAAAGCCGATTTCTACAATGTCTAGTGTTATGAAAAAACAAAAATCTCTTCCAGATTCGATTGTTAATGCCATTCAATCAGTAGTTGGTTCAGGTCCTATTGGCTTACATGAGCCGGCATTTACAGGTAGCGAGTGGCATTACGTTAAGGAGTGTTTAGATTCTACTTTTGTTTCGTCTGTGGGCGAATTTGTTAATCGCTTTGAAGAAGATTTAGCAATTTATACAGGATCAAGACATGTGGTGGCAGTCGTCAATGGAACAGCGGCGCTACATATCGCATTATTGCTTGCGGGAGTGAAAGCTAAAGATGAAGTACTAGTACCTGCACTTACCTTTATTGCAACAGCCAATGCCATCAGTTATTGTGGCTCTACGCCCCATTTTGTAGATAGTGAGGAAACTACATTGGGTATAAATACTGTCAAGTTGCGTAAGTATCTAGAAGCGCATACTGAGCAATCTAATGACGGATGCATAAATGTTGCCACCGGGAAAGTGATCCGAGCAATGGTACCTATGCATACTTATGGTCATCCGGTAGATATTGATGGTTTACTTTCAATAGCTCAAGATTTTAATATAGAGATGGTTGAAGATGCCGCTGAGTCTTTGGGGAGTGAGTATCGTGGTCAACATACTGGCACATTTGGTTTAATGGGCACATTAAGTTTTAACGGCAATAAAACCATAACAACAGGCGGAGGTGGCGCTATTTTGACTAATGATTCCGAAATCGCTCGGCGTGCCAAACATCTTACCACAACTGCTAAACTGCCACATGTATGGGAATTTATCCATGATGAAATTGGTTATAACTATCGATTGCCCAATATCAATGCTGCTCTAGGTTGCGCACAGTTAGAGCAATTACCATCCAAGTTAATGACCAAAAGGGATCTATTTGAGCAATATAGAGAGGCTTTTGCTCCAATTGAAGGAGTACAATTATTTGTTGAACCCGCACACTGCCGCAGTAATTTTTGGTTACAAACAATCATGCTTAATGAAGATCAAACTCATGAACGTGAGGCCATTTTGCAAGTTACTAATGAAGCTGGGTTAATGACTCGTCCAGTTTGGCGATTAATGCATAAGCTAACCCCATTTATTAATTGTCCAAAGATGAACTTGGACGGGGCTGAATCACTGGCGCGACGATTGATTAATATACCTAGCAACCCTAGTTTGGTGGGTAACGTTTAATAAGAAATCATTATGAGCAAACCTAATTTAATTTTGATTGGTGCAGGGGGTCATGCTCATTCATGTATTGACGTTATTGAGCATACAGGTATTTTTAAAATTGCTGGCTTAATAGGTGAAGAAGAAGAGTTGCAAAATGAATGTATGGGATACCCTGTAATTGGAACAGATAGCGATTTACCTGATCTAGCAAAACGATATGAATATGCGCTTATAGCTCTAGGGCAAATCGAGACAGCGCTAGTTCGTCAGCGCATTTACGATCAGGCATCAGCTTTGGGTTTTAAGTTTCCAACTATTATTTCTGAAACTGCGCATGTTGCAGGCAGTGCCTTGGTAGGGGATGGGACGATAGTTATGCATGGTGCTATCGTCAATTCAAATGCAATGATAGGTAGTAATTGTATTATTAATACTAAAGCTCTAATTGAGCATGATGCAACAGTAGCAGATCACTGTCATATATCTACAGGCGCAATAGTCAATGGCGAAGTAACTATAGGTTCAAGTAGCTTTGTTGGCAGTGCGAGCGTTATAAAGCAAGGAATTGAACTTGGGAGAGGATGTATTATTGGTATGGGGCTATCCGTTCGACATAATCAACCAGAAAACTCAAAAATCACATCAAATACAAAATCGTAATGAAAAAACCTATTCTTATAATTGCTGAAGCAGGAGTGAATCATAATGGTGACATTGTTTTAGCAAAAAAAATGGTAGATGCTGCTGCTAATGCTGGTGCTGATATTGTGAAGTTTCAAACTTTTAATGCAGATCGTTTAGCTACTCAACAAGCTAAAAAAGCAGACTATCAAATTGCAAATTCAAGTAATAAAGAAACTCAGTATCAAATGTTAAATCGTTTAGAGCTCAGCCAAAGTATGCATCATGAATTAATTAAACACTGTAATAATCGAAACATAGAATTTTTGTCTACAGGCTTTGATATTGAAAGTATTGACTTCTTAGCAAGCCTAGATTTAAGACTTTTTAAAATACCCTCTGGTGAGATAACTAATCTGCCTTACCTGCGCCATATTGGCCAATTTGGCAAGCCCATAATCATTTCGACCGGTATGGCAACAATGGATGATATCGATGCAGCCATATGTGCTATAGAAAAAGCTGGAACACCTCGATCTTTGATAACTATATTACACTGTACTACAGAATATCCTGCACCTATGGAAGAGGTAAATCTCCATGCTATGCAGAGTATTAAATCAGCTACAGGTCTTGCAATAGGTTATTCCGATCATACTTCAGGTATTGAAGTTTCTATTGCCGCTGCTGCATTGGGTGCAACAGTTATTGAAAAGCACTTTACATTAGATAAAAATTTATCAGGCCCAGATCATAAGGCAAGCTTAGAACCGGATGAGCTTAAGGCCTTGGTAGATTCAATCAAGAATATTGAAAAAGCTATGGGTAACGGAATTAAAGCCCCTAGCATTAAAGAAAAGAAAAATATTTTGGTAGCTCGTAAATCAATTGTAGCTGCAAAGAATATTTCTAAAGGAGAAATATTTTCTAATGAAAACTTAACCTGCAAGAGGCCAGGAGAAGGTATTTCACCAATGTTGATCGATGAAATAATAGGGACTATTGCAAAAAAGAACTTTGAACCTGATGAATATATAGTCATCTAAATAAGATAAAGCAATTGACTCAGTACAATCAAATATGACAATTTTAGTAACTGGCGCATCAGGGTTTCTTGGAAAAAAATTAGTAGCTGAATTAAGTAATAATAGTGAAAAGATAATTGCTATTTATAGATCAGAACTTGATACTAGTTTATTGAACTTGCCAAATATCCAATGGATAAAATCAGATTTATCTTCTAATGACAATATACTTAATTCGCTTGAAAAAATTGATACAGTAGTTCACTTAGCTGGTGCAACCCTTGGAGCGGGTTCGAAAGAAGATATTTTTTTTGAATCAAATGAGATTACAACATTTAATCTATTAAATGAATTATCAAGCGAGTGTTCCAATTTTATATATGCATCAAGCCAAGTTGTTTACGGTGATATTTGCAATTTAAAAGTAAAAGAAGATTTCTTGACTGATATTTCAGAATCAGCATACGCTTGCAGTAAAGTAAATTGTGAAAATTGGCTTAAGTGGTTTCAAAAAAAGTCTAAAGGCAACTATATCTCATTAAGATTTTGTGGATTTATAGATGGAGGCGGGCTTATTGATTACATTATTAAAAATGCAATCGAACAAAATAAAATTGAATTATTTTCAAAAGGAACGATTGTAAGAGACTATATTTCCTCCAAAGATGGAATTAAAGCAATAACCAATGCTATTAAAATTATTGATAATTTTGAGAATAAATATCTTCCAATTAATGTTGGTTCAGGGCAACCGTTATCTGCATTGAGTATTACGGATTTAATTATAAAAACACTAGAATCTAGATCAAAAATTATTTTACTTGACCAAGATGGTCCCCAAGGAGACTTTGGATTCGATATACAAACAGCTAAAGAAATTCTTAATTTCATACCCTCAAGACTTGAAGATGAAATTACTAAGTATGCGTTAAAGAAGCAGGAAATTTATGACTCATAAAAACATAACAATGGCAGACCCTTTCTTTGATGAGCGTGATAGAGAAAGAATACATAAAGAGATTGATAATATTTTAGATAAGTCACTAAGTATGGGACCAAACGTTCTTGCTTTTCAAAAAGAGTTTGCAGAGAAGATGAATGTTAAGCACGCTATAGCCATGAACGCATGCACCTCAACACTTGAGGCAGCTCTTTTGGCTCATGATATTAAAGACAAAGAAGTAATCATTCCGTCTCAAACTTTCATTGGTACAGGCATGTCGGTTCACTTAAATGGAGGCACGCCGATCTTCGCGGAAATTTCTCCTAAAACATTCTCCTTAGACCTTAATGATGTAAAGGAAAAGGTAACAAAAAATACTGCTGGAATTATCCTTGTTCATATGACTGGAATAATAACTCCAGATATCCAAGATTTTAGGAGCTATTGCATAGAAAATGAATTGTTTTTAATAGAAGATGCAGCTCATTCACCTGGTGCGATAATCAACAATCAATATGCTGGAACTATTGGTGATGCTGGTTGCTTTTCTTTTTTTCCTTCAAAGGTTATTACAGCCGGCGAAGGTGGAATGCTAACAACAAATAGCGATAAGATTGCTAACTTTGCTAGAAGTTTTCAAAACAGAGGTAGAGATATGTCTTCAGAAACTGAGGTGTACAGCATACCCGGCAGAAATGTAAGAATAACTGAAATTTCTGCTCTTTTAGGCAGAATACAGTTAGAAAAACTTGATCAATTTCTGGCTAAAAGAAGGGCTATTGCAACTATATATAAAAATGAGCTTGCTATCCTGAATAATAAGATTGATGTTCTTATTCCTGAAGATATCAACTCTTCTTCTTTTTGGAAAGTACCTATTATTCTTAATAAAAAAATTGATAGAAAGGCTTTAACAGAAGAATTATATTCACTCGGGATTACTGTTGATTGGGCATACAATCCGCCGCTTCATCTTCAACCTGTATTTACAAATTTATATAAGACATATAAAGGGCAACTACCGATAACTGAAGATATATTAAGCAGGCATATCTGTTTGCCTTGTCATCCTGGCATGTCAGACGATGATGCTCTTCATGTTACTAATTCTATAAAACTGATTTTAAAGAGGTTCTAAAGGAAATGAAGATATCCATTCACCAACCTCAATATATTCCTTGGCTTCCATATTTTCTCAAAATTGCCAATTCTGATAGTTTTATATTTCTTGACTCTGTTGATTTTCAAAAAAACGGGGTCCAAAATAGAAATGAAATCAAAACTGCCCAAGGAAGACACTGGTTAACGATTCCAGTTAGTCAAAATTTAGGTCAAAAGATTAAAGACACTCAAATTAACAATAATTTAAATTGGAAAAAGAAACACTGGCAGTCCTTAAAGAATTGTTATGGTAAGTCAGAATTTTTTAGTAATTATGAGCCATATCTAGAATCTTTTTATAAAAAGGACTGGAAAAATTTATGTGACTTAAATATTGAATTGACTAGGATAATGATGGGTTGGCTTGATATTGATGTACCTACTTATAAGAGCAGTGATATTCAATCTATCGGAAGTGGCTCAGATCTCATATTGGAATTATGTAAAAATAAAGGTGCTACAAAATATATTTCTGGTATGGGTGGAAAAAACTATTTAAATATTCAGGCTTTTGAATCTGCAGGCATTGAAATACATTTTATGGAAAGTGAACTACCTATTTCTTATCCTCAATTATTTCCAAAAATTGACTTTTTAAATGATTTATCAGCCATAGATATAATCTTTAACTGTGGAAGTGAATGGAAAGAAAAAGTTATTTTTTAAATCTAATATGAAAAAAAGATTGGTGTTAGCAGTTACAGGAATTAGATCTGAATATGACATCTTATCTTCAGTTTTTCATTCTATAGATAAACATCCGGAACTTGATTTGAACGTGGCTGTAACAGGAGCCCATCTATCAGAAAATTATGGAAATACCATAGATGAAATTGAAAAAGATGGTTTCAAGATTGTAGATCGTATAGAAAGCTTATTGAGTGGTAATGCTGAGTCTTTAAGAGTTAAAGGTCTTGGCATACAGCTTCAAGGATTAGTTCAGACAGTCTTAAGAATTAAACCTGATTTCTTGTTAGTTTTAGGCGACAGGGAGGAATCTATATCAACCGCATTAATATCTACCTACATGAATATTCCTTTGATACATATTTCGGGAGGAGATAGAGTAGTCGGCAATATAGACGATCAAATACGTCATTCAGTGACAAAGCTTGCACACATTCATTTGACTACAAATATAGAAAGCAAAAAAAGGGTAATTATGTTGGGTGAGCAAAAATTTAGAGTCCATAACGTAGGCAATCCAGGTCTAGATAGACTAATAAAGACCAAAAAACTATCTAGATCTGAGTTATCAAAGAGTTTAAATTTCAAGTTATCTAAAAATGAGCCCTATATTGTAGTAATCCAGCATGCTCTATCCTCAGAAGTTGACCAAGCTTATCATCAAATGAAGATTACACTTGAGGCTGTAAAAAGGATGGAGGTCAAAACTATTATAAGTTTTCCTAATTCAGATGCCGGAGGTATGGGCATCATAAAAGCCATTGAGGAATTTAAAAACTTGCCATTCATTTATACTGCTAAAAATATACCCAGATTAGAATTTGTAAATCTATTAAGGGGAGCTGCATGCTTAATAGGAAATTCAAGTGCAGGAATACTAGAGGCACCACTTTTAAAGATCCCTGTTATAAACATCGGCAATAGACAAAAGGGAAGATTGCATGCGGAAAACGTAGAATTCATTGCACATAACAAAAATAAGATTATTGCAGCTATAAATAAAGCAATGTTTGATAAAGAATATATCTCAAAAGTGAAAAAATGCTCAAACCCATACGGCAATGGAAAATCTTCAGATAAGATTGCTGAAATAATTGCATCCGTAAAAATCGACGACAAACTCCTTATAAAAGACATAACATACTAATGAATAAAAGAATTCTTGTTATCGCACCTCATCCAGATGACGAAATGCTTGGGTGCGGGGGAACATTACTTAAACATATCCATGACGGAGATGAAGTCTCTTGGCTAATATGCACCAAAACTACAGAAGATATGGGATGGTCTGAAGATTTTCGTAAACAAAGGGATAGAGACATTGTTAAGGTTTCCAACCTAATGGGTTTTTCAAATACATATGAATTGAACTTTCCCGCTGCAAAGTTAGATCAATTATCTGCTAGTGAAATTATTTCAAAAATGTCTGAAGTTTTTAAAGAGTTTCAACCAAACATTGTTTATACAACTCATAGAGGTGACGTGCATTCAGACCATAAAATTACTTTTGACTGTGTAAATGCATGTTCAAAATGGTTTAGGTGTCAATCTGTCGAGAAACTATATGCATACGAAACTCCTTCAGAAACCGAATTTAATTATAAGTCATATCAGATATTCCATCCTAATACCTTCATTGATATATCAAGTTATTTAGAGAAAAAAATAGATATTATTAAAGTATATAAAACTGAAATAGACAGTTTTCCTTTTCCACGAAGCATTGAAACAGTTAAGGCCCTTGCAAAATGGAGAGGTTCAAATGCTGGTTTTTCAGCAGCAGAAGCTTTTCAACTTTTAATAGATAGAACTTAACTTGACCAAGGATTATTACTACTAAATTTACTGGATTAAATAATGAATAATGAATTATGGAGGCGAGCTGTCCTCAAAGAAAATTCAAATATTGAACATGCAATTGCTAATCTTAATGAAGTTGGAATTAGAATTATTGTGATTGCTGACAAGAATGACAAGTTTATTGGAACTATTTCTGATGGAGATATACGTCGTGGATTGCTTAAAGGCCTAGAACTTAAAAACTCTATTGATAAATTAATTAATCACAATGCATTGGTTGTCCCTCCAGATATGAAACGCGAGATGGTTTTGCAACTTATGGTAGCAAATAAAATCCATCAAATACCAATAATAGATGATGAACAAAAAATTGTTGGCTTACATTTATGGGACGAGGTGTCTACATTACCCGAACGTTCAAATTTAATGGTGATTATGGCAGGAGGTAAGGGAACACGCTTAATGCCGCATACTCAAGATTGCCCAAAACCAATGGTGTTAGTGGCTGGTAGACCCATGTTAGAACATATTATAGAGAGGGCTAAAATTGATGGCTTTAATCATTTTGTGTTAGCAATTCATCATATGGGTAATGTGATTGAAGATTATTTTGGTGATGGTGAAAATCTTGGAGTAAAAATTGATTATTTACGAGAGCAATCTCCACTTGGGACTGCAGGGGCATTGAGTTTGCTAAACCCTAAACCAAATGAACCATTTGTAGTAACTAATGGTGATATCATTACTAATATACGGTACGGCGAATTATTAGATTTTCACAATCGATACAAAGCATGTGCAACCATGGCAGTGCGTAATCATGAGTACCAAAATCCTTTTGGTGTAGTAGAAATAAAAGGTGTTGATATAGTTGGTTTTGAAGAAAAACCCACATCAAGAAGTCATATAAATGCAGCTGTTTATGCCCTATCACCAGATGTTTTAGATGATTTAGTTAGTGAACAGCGGTGTGATATGCCCGAGCTATTTGAGCGTATTCAAGCAAAATCTAAAAGAACTATTGCCTATCCTATGCATGAATTATGGATGGACATAGGTAGACCAGATGACCTTCAAAAAGCAAATATAATTTCAGAATAAGCAGTTTAAAATGAACAATTCTATTAAAAATTTTAGATGGTTTAAAAAATGCTCGCTATTCTCCGCCATTGAAGGATGTTGACCTCTCAAAGAGGCTAAGTAAAAATACTCTAATAAATCAAATTGAAGATTTTAAAATGATTAACCGTATGGTTATTGTAGGCCATGGAAGTATTGGAAAGCGTCATCTGACAATACTTCGTCAACTTCTTCCAAAAGCAGAAATTGCTATATTAAGGCACAAGAAAGATCTTGAAATACCTGAGGGGGCAGATCGTGTTTATTCAAAGATGGATGAAGTAATAGAATTTTCACCTCAGATGGCTGTTATTGCAAACCCAGCAACTTTTCACGTATCTACAGCAATGCCTTTAGCTGAAGCAGGAATTCATCTTTTAATAGAAAAGCCACTCTCTACCTCGTCCTATGGAGTAGATAAACTTATTGAAATATGTAATCGGAGGAAGACGGTTTTAGCAATTGGCTATAACCTTCGTCATCTAGAATCTTTACAAAAATTTAAATCCTTTATTGATAAAAAATTAATTGGGGATATTTGGTCTGTCCGAAGTGAAATTGGTCAATATCTTCCATCTTGGCGCCCAGATAATGACTATACTTTAAGTGTTTCAGCTAGAAAGAAGCATGGTGGCGGTTCTTTATTAGAGCTTAGTCATGAAATTGATTATTTGAGGTGGATATTTGGTGAAATAGATTGGATTCAGGCAACCCTTTCCAAGCAAAGCGATTTATTAATTGATGTAGAAGATACAGCACATCTAATTTTAGGTTTTGCAGCCAATAACGATGGAAAACAGCTTATTGCTTCAGTTAATCTAGATTTTATAAGACAAGATACTACCAGGGTCTGTATAGCTGTAGGTAAATCTGGAAGTCTTCGATGGAATGCCTTAACTGGAACAGTTGAGATATGGAAATTAGGCATGCAAGGTTGGGAGGAAATTTATAAACAAAAAACTTCAATGCACAGCAGTTATATAGATGAATGCAAAGACTTTATTGAAAGCATTGAAAAAGGGTCCGAGCCTAAAACTAGAGGTGAAGATGGTTTAAGGGTGTTGCAGGTTATAGATGCTGCAAGAAAAGCAAATGAAACTAGGTCTCAAGTAAAAATAAATAAACACTATGGATGATAAAAATTTAGCCTTTATTTTTGCAAGAGGTGGCTCCAAAGGCTTGCCAAAAAAAAATATAAAACTCCTCGGAAATAAGCCGCTCATAGCATGGTCAATTGAAAGTGCTTTGGCTGTAGAGTCAATTCTTTCTGTATATGTATCAACTGACTGTGGAGAAATTGCAGAAATTGCAACCAAATATGGCGCAAAAGTCCCTTTCATTAGACCAGAACATCTTGCAAGTGATGAGAGCTCTGAATTGCTATCTTGGAAACATGCATTAGAATTTTATCAAGAAAACAATGATGGTAGTCTCCCAAATAAAATAATCTCGATACCGGCTACCGCTCCATTAAGGAGTCCCTTAGATATCCAAAATTGTATTGAAAAATTTGAAAAAGAAGAAGTAGATGCGGTAATCACTGTAACTGAATCTTCAAGAAATCCATATTTTAATATGGTCAAAGAAAATTCTAATGGAAATATTGACTTATTAATGCAGCCTTCTAATAATTTAACTAGACGACAAGATGCACCCGTTGTGTTCGATGTCGCAACAGTCGCATATGTAGCAAGACCAGAATTTATAATGAAATGCAAATCCATTTTTGAGGGCAGAGTTCGTGCTGTACATGTGCCGCTGGAGCGTGCGATTGATATAGATACGTTAATGGACTTTAAAAGAGCTGAATTTTATTTATCACAGCGTGAAAGTGAAAGATGATGACAGTTCAAAAATTAATGAATTTAAAAGGGCGAAGGGCATTGCTAACTGGAGCAACTGGAGGCCTTGGTTGTGTAATGGCGGAGACACTTGCAGAGCTTGGAGCAGATCTTATTTTAGTAGATCTTCCAGGAACTGATTTTTCTTCTTTAAAAAAATCGTTAGAGAATAATTGGTCAATAAAAGTTTGGAGCTATCATTGTGATCTTGAGCAAAATAATCAACGTCAAGAACTAATAGATTTAGTGAAAGACGAACACGATATTTTAAATATTTTAATTAATAACGCTGCTTTTGTCGGCACATCAGAGCTTTTAGGCTGGAGCACAGATTTTGAAAATCAAACTGTAGAGACATGGCGTAGAGCATTAGATGTTAATCTCACAGCACCATTTCACCTTTGCCAGGCCTTTACGCCTTTATTAAATAAGTCAGACAAGTCGAGTATCATAAATATAGGTTCAATATACGGTCAATATGGACCAGATTGGCGTTTATATGATGAAACCATTATGGCCAATCCTGCAGCATATGGCGCTGCTAAGGGCGGACTTCTTCAATTCACTCGTTGGCTCTCAACAACATTGGCACCAAGCATCAGAGTTAATGCCATTTCTCCTGGTGGTATTTTTAGAAATCAACCTGATTTATTTGTAAAAAGATACGAAACAAGGACTCCACTCCAAAGAATGGCTAAAGAAGATGACTTTAAAGGTATCACTGCTTATCTGGCTAGTGATATGTCATCATATGTAACTGGACAAGTATTCTCTGTTGATGGTGGCTGGGGCGTATGGTAGATCTATTAATTTAACTTCATCATACGAAGGCTTAAATTTATTTAAAGGAAATAATATGAAGATTGGAGGTACTTATGGTCACGATGTTGAACTGCAGCGTGGAGCTAATTTTGGTAATGAAGTGGTCATTGTTGATGGGCAAGGGCGTTCAGGAAAAAACTTGATTGCTGTTTTACTTTCTACCATGAATCGCGTTGAAAAGATGCGATTGGATAGCCAAATTGACTATCTTGCAAGATATTATTTTCTTGGAAAGATGAGCCTCGATGCTGCTGTGACTGCCCTTCAGTTAGAATTTGATGAGAAATATTACTATCAGGCAATATCTCGTGACACAAATTTCCGTATCGCTGATTACACTGGTGTTTTAAAACAAGGCAAAAGGTTAGAGTACTTTCGTAGATTATTTTTACCTGCTGATGAGGCTGCCGTTATAAGAATGCAGAAGGAAAAAGGAATTTTTCAAGAAATGACCCATGATGGTTTACATGCTGCTTCTCTATATTTTGCAGCTCTGGGGGAGCGGTTAAAGATGGTACACATTTTCCGAGATCCGGTAGGTAATATATACGAGCAAAATCAAAGAGATATTGGCAATAGAGTTGGGAGTGATCCCCGCGAATTACAGTTAACACATCTCTGGAATGGGCAACATGTTCCAATCAAGGTAATTGGCAAGGAAGAGGCCTGGTTAGAAGGCAATGCTACCGAGAAACTAGTTCTTATGGTCGACGCGATGTTCCGGCTTAACTTCCAAGGATATCTTGATATCAGCTCAGATGATAGAAAGAAGATTCTATTTTTGGAGTTTGAAGATTTCGTTGTAAATCCGTATCCACATATGGAACGTTTAGAAGCTTTTATTGGTGAAAAGTTTGGTAAAGAGAAAACGCGTATTCTGAAGCGAGAACGGAGTCCTAGAGTCCTCGATCCTTTAGAACGGGAGCGTAGAATCGATATGATCCGTCAAAATCTTGGTAATTTCTATGACAAAATATTTTTAAAATTGATAGAGGATTATGATATTAAGCCATGGCTTGCATGGGATGAGGCAACTGAACTAAATCATAAATTGTAGTACAAACTATAGTTCCTCAAAAATTACTGCGCTACGAGAGTTTCTAATTGTAGAACTATAAGGCAGGAACAATAAGTCAGTCTGCCACAGAATAATTTTAATAAAATAGAGAGACAAATATGAAAAAAGTTTATGTGGGCATGAGTGCGGATTTGATTCATCCAGGGCACTTGAATGTACTGAAAGCAGCTGCTGAGTTGGGGCAAGTAATAGTTGGTGTTTTAACTGATTCTGCGATTGCAAGCTATAAAAGACTGCCCTACATGAATTACGAGCAGCGCGCTGAAATAGTCAGTAATTTGAAATCAGTTTACGAAGTTATTCCTCAAAATACCTTGGACTATACAGAGAATTTAAAAGCCTTAAAACCTGATTATGTGGTTCATGGAGATGACTGGAAAGATGGTGTGCAGCAAAAAACTCGCCAAACAGTTATAGACACTATATCTGAGTGGGGTGGTGAGTTGGTCGAGGTACCTTATACACAGGGTGTTTCTTCAACGGCCTTGAATATGGCTGTAAAAGAGTTAGGCACTACACCGCAAATTCGCCTTGCCAGTTTGCGCCGGTTATTAAAAGCAAAGCCTTTGATTCGATTTTTAGATATCCATAATGCCTTGAGTGGACTGATCATTGAGCACACTCAAGTAGAGATTGATGGCGAATCTCGTCAATTTGATGGTATGTGGGGAAGTAGTCTCACTGATTCAACAGCTAAAGGAAAACCTGATATTGAGGCTGTAGACGTAAGTTCTCGAATGTCAACTTTGAGCGAGGTTCTTGAGGTCACTACAAAGCCAATTATTTATGATGCCGATACCGGAGGGCAAATTGAGCATTTTAAATTCACAGTAAGAACTTTGGAGCGTCTGGGTGTCTCAGCGGTTATTATTGAAGACAAAACAGGATTAAAGAAAAATTCTCTTTTTGGAAATGAAGTTCCTCAAACCCAGGATAGTATTGATAATTTCTCTAACAAAATTTCGGCAGCTAAAAGTGCTCAAGTAACAGATGACTTCATGGTGATAGCTCGTATAGAAAGTCTCATTTTGGAGGCAGGGATGGAAGATGCAATTCTACGAGCTAAGGCATTCCTAGAGGCTGGAGCGGATGGAATTATGATTCACAGCAGGCAAAAAGATCCTGCCGAAATATTGGAGTTTTGTCGACAATATGCTCAAATTCCCAGTCGAAAGACATTAGTGGTTGTGCCCTCAAGCTTTAATTCCATTACTGAAGATGAGTTAGAGAAAGCAGGTGTCAATATAGTTATCTACGCAAATCAACTTCTGCGTAGCGCTTTTCCTGCGATGCAGGCCACAGCAGAGTCTATTTTAAGACATAGCCGATCATTGGAATGTGAGGAGAAAATGCTATCCATCAAACAAATTTTGGAACTTATACCTGGGACAAAATAATGATCAATGTAAAACAATTTTTTGATGCATTAAGAGATCAGGGTGTTAGTAATTTTTCTGGTGTTCCGGATTCATTGCTAAAAAATATATGTGCATATATTTCGGATAATACTACCCCAATCCAACATTTGATTACAGCAAATGAGGGCTCTGCAGTAGCCCTAGCGGTTGGTCAGTATATTACGACAGGACAGCCATCTTTGGTTTATATGCAAAATTCGGGATTTGGTAACGCTATAAACCCCTTACTTTCACTCGCAGATGCTGAAGTTTATAGTGTACCTATGATTGTTATGATTGGTTGGCGTGGTGAGCCTGGGATTAAGGATGAACCTCAGCATGTTAAACAAGGTGCAATCATGGAGCAGTTATTAGAGGCTTGTGATCTTCCTACGATAATCATTGATGCTGATACTGACTGCATTGACGAGGTTTTGAGATCAGCTGTAGGGCAAGCAATTAATAGAAGTCGGCCAGTTATTTTGCTGGTCAGGAAAGGAACCTTTGAGCCTTATAAGCTAAAAAATACTTCGCCGGATATTTCTAAAGAATCTCGAGAAGATGCTATTAAAATGGTTGTGGAAGCTTCTGGATCAGAGGATATTTTCGTATCTACCACAGGCATGGCATCAAGAGAATTATTTGAAAATCGAGTTCAAAATAAACAATCTCATGGTAAAGACTTTTTGACTGTAGGCTCAATGGGGCATGCTAATATGATTGCTTTAGGCGTCGCACAAAATACTGATAGACACGTATTTTGCATCGATGGAGATGGCGCTAGCCTTATGCACCTTGGGAATCTTACTTCGACAGGTCAATCCGGAGCTAAAAATCTAATTCATATATTATTGAATAATGCGGCACATGATTCCGTAGGTGGTCAGCCAACATGTGCCAATAAGGTTGACATACCCTTAATCGCTAAAGCTTGTGGATATGTCTCCGCTTCAAGTATTTCTAATATTCAAGAAATACAAAAATATATTGAGCAATTTAAGCTAGAGCCCGGACCCCATTTACTTGAAGTGAAGATAAAAAAAGGATCACGAAGTGATTTAGGTCGACCTACCTCTACCCCTCTTGAGAATAAAGAAGCGCTAATGAAAGTTTTCAGGTAACCCTATGGAATACTATAATCCGGTTAGGCTCATACTAGGCAGTGGAGCAAGGGTAAAAATTTCAGAGGAGTGCACCGACAGAAGAGTACTTATTTTTTGTACGGAAACAGCTTTAGCTCGGCACAAACAAGATCAAGCTTTAAATTCACTTATATCCCTACCTAATGTAATTTTTGAACATGCTTTTGGTAGCAATCCATCAATTACAGATGTTTCTGCAATTAGTCGAAAATATCAAAAAACCAATATAGATCTTGTTATTGGCCTTGGGGGAGGAAGTGCTATGGATGTAGCAAAAATAGCATGTGTTTCAATTCCTGCTTATCAAGAAGGTCTAGAGATTAATGATCTTTTGACTAACTCAAAGCTATTTTGCCGTTTTAAAGCAATAGATTGTGTGCAGGTTCCTACAACCGCTGGAACTGGCAGCGAAGTAACGCCTTTTGCTACCGTTTGGGATTATGAAAACCAGCAAAAAAAATCATTAAGCGATCCATCAATGTTTGCTAAAAAGGCTATTATAGATCCGGATTTTTTATGTGGTACTCCACTAAATATATCTATCTCAACTGGGCTTGATGCTTTAAACCAAGCTTTCGAATCAATTTGGAATGTCAATGCAAATGAGTATACTCGCTCTTTTTCGAGAATGGCAGCAGTGATTGCTCTACAGACTTTGCCATTAGTCGATGACATCTCTAAGAGTTCTCAACTGAGAGAGAAACTTACCAAGGCAAGTTTGTTTGCTGGCATAGCTATAAGCCAAACTAGAACCTCAATTTGTCATTCAATATCATACCCTCTTACTTTGAAATATGGGATGTCTCACGGAATTGCATGTGCATTTTCAATGCTTGAAGTATATAAATTTAATGAAGCTTTTATAAAGAATGATATAGAGACAATAGCGTTTAATTTAAAGCAAGACCCTTATGGAGTTTTGGAAAACATCTTTAGTCAATACGGTTTAAATGCCCTATTTGCTAAAGCTCTGCCAAATAAGTCAATTTTTACTGATTCTATTGATGATTTTATTACTGCAGGGAGATTTGAAAACAATATAAAAAACTGTAATCACTCAGATCTCATTAATATAATCACAGCTAGCTATAATAGGGCAGTGAACTCGACCTATACCCAATAGAACCATGACCACGATGCAATTTCCAGGTAAAGTTTCTCAATATAGATTTCAGGATGAACAAGAAGCGTCACATCGAATAATAGTTGATTAAAGCGATCAAGGAGTATGCTTTTGAGAGATATTAATTCAATAAAAAAATATCTTTTTTATGATGTTTTTAGCTATTTCATTGATGCAGGAATTAAGAATGAAAAAGATAGATATTTACAAAAAAAAGGGATAGCTAGAAGCAGGTTTGTTTATTCATTCTCAAAAATTTTTCTTTATTTACTTAATCTCATTTATAAAATTAAGTTAAAGAAAAACAAACCACATGAGCAAAGTATTTATTTTTATGCCGACCCATTGACCTATTCAGATATCGTTTTTGAACTGTCAAAAAATTACAATTTGTTTTTTAACAATCCTCTCAGGGTGGATAAAAGAATAAGATTTAAAAGTAATATATTTTATTTTCCTTTTGTTAAACAAGCTACAGACTTAACAAACGGGTTCTTGAATAAAAAAGATAATCAAATTCTTGAAAGCATAAATCAAATAAAAAGTATTTTAGAAACAACTAAACCAAAAATAATTGTTTTATATGACTCTACTTTTCCTATCAACAGAGCGATTATCCAAGTTTCAAAAGAACTTGGTATTCGTACAATTGAAATTCAGCATGCTACCTATCCTATCAAATCCAAACTTTTACCGGGATTAGGTGCAGATTTTTTATACGTATGGGGAGAATATTTCAAAGAAATGTACGAGAAGCAAAAAATTAGAAATGATGATTCAATTAAAATATTAGGCTATCCCTTTGAATCTAATTTAAAAAATAACTTACTCCAAAATAGAAAATTAACTCTTTATTATCTGGCACAAGGGTTTCAATATGAAGATATCAAGAATTTAGATAGACTTTTAGAAAATGCACTTTACTTAAAAAATTTATCAAATACTTTAAATATCACTTTTAAGTGCAAGTTGCATCCAAATAGCCCGAAAGTTTTATTAGACAAAGTTTTACCTCACTTAGAGTGTAATCCATTAGATCAAACTATGGAAAATGCAATAAATGACGGGGATATATTTGTTTCATTTAATTCAACTGCTTTAATTAAAGCTGCATTTCAAGGTAAGAAATGCTTTCAACTTATGAATTTGCCCGTTGAGTGTGATAATTTCGAAGAACTAGGTATTTGCAAGACATTTTTGGATTTGAATGAATTAAATGCTTATCTCACAAATCTACTTAAATCAGATAAAGACAACATTTTAAATGAAGGAAATTCAATCAATGATAAATACATTAAGACTTTTAATTGTGGGCCAGGCATGAGGTTTGCAAATTTAATAGAAGAGATTGAGAGCAATAATCATTATGAAAAAAATTAAAGTAGCGGTAGTAGGATTTGGATATTGGGGCCCGAATATTGTTAGAAATTTCGATTCTCAGCTAAATTGTGAAGTGGAATATATTGTAGATTCAAGCGATGAAAGATTGGCTGTTGTTAATAAAAATTATCCTCATACTAAAACAACTAAAGACCTGGAGGATGTAATTAAGGACTCAAACATTGATGCGGTTATTATTGCAACGCCTGTTTTTACACATTACGAGATTGCAAAAAAGGCTTTATCTAACGGCAAGCATGTCTTGATAGAAAAACCAATGACATCATCAGTTAAAGAAGCTGATGATTTAATAAATCTTTCTATTAAGTTTAATAAAGTTTTGATGGTAGATCACACTTTTCTATACACTGGTTCTGTACAAAAAATTAGTTCAATTATAAAGGATGATTTTATTGGGAAAGTTCAGTACATTGATTCAACAAGAATTAATCTGGGTTTATTTCAGCCCGACGTAAATGTTCTATGGGATTTAGCTCCCCATGATATTTCAATTGTAAATTACATTGTTGATGATAGGCCTTATAGCGTTCAGGCTGTCGGCGTTTCTCATACCAATAATGAGATTGAAAATATTGCCTATTTGACATTAAATTATAGTAGCAACATGATTGTTCATTTTCACTGTTCATGGACTTCGCCAGTAAAAATTAGAAAATTTTTAATTGGTGGCGAAAGAAAAATGATTTTGTGGGATGATATGGAGCCTACAGAAAAAATTAAAGTTTATGATACTAGTTATTCTCATTCCTCTAATGAAGACAAAAGAAGAGTTTTAGTTGATTATAGAGTTGGAGATATATACGTACCTAAAGTTTCTAATAATGAAGCTCTTTCTGAGTTAGCAAAAGATTTTTTGACTTCAGTTTCTGAAGGAACCAAACCTATTGCAAATTATATTTCAGGTATAAATGTAATTAAAGTATTAGAAGCTTCTCAAATTTCTATAAAACAAGGCGGAAAAGAGGTTAAAGTAAATTATTCTTAATGATGAAAATCATAAACGAAATAAGCGAAAAAAAATCAATTAACAACGTTAAAGTTGGAACGAACGTAAAGATCTTTGATTTCGTAAATGCTTACGGCTGTCAAATTGATGACAATAGCAAGATCGGAGCTTTTGTTGAAATTCAGAAGGGCGCGTTTATTGGTAAAAATTGTAAAATTTCAAGTCATTCATTTATATGTGAAGGTGTTCATATTGAAGATAATTGTTTTATTGGCCATGGAGTAATGTTTACAAATGATTTATTGCCTAGGGCCACTAATTTAGATGGAAGCGCTCAAAATGAAGATGATTGGACTTTAGTTGAAACTTTTGTAAAAAAAGGAGCGTCTATAGGAAGTAATGCAACAATTCTGTGCGGTATTACATTGGGTGAGAATTCATTAATTGGAGCTGGAGCAGTGGTTGTTAATGATGTACCAGAAAATTCTGTTGTTGTTGGCAATCCGGCACGCGTTATTAAAAAATTTTAATTATGATAAAAAATCCTAAAATTTCTTGTTTGGATTTGAAAGGTCAACATCAACAAGTGAAAAAAGAAATATTTCAAGCTTTTGAAAGAGTTTATGAAGAAACTGCTTTTTCAGGAGGTCCTTTTGTACAAGAGTTTGAAGAAAAATTTAGTCAGTATGTTGGATCAAAGTATGCAATTGGAGTAGGTAATGGGACTGAATCTCTTCACTTAGCTATGCTTGCGTTGGATATTGGTCCTGGTGATGAAGTTATAATCCCGGCAAATACATTTATTGCAACAGCATGGGGTGTTTCGCATGCTGGAGCTAAGCCTGTTTTTGTAGATTGTGACGATACTTGGGAAATAGATCCTTTAAAAATTGAAGCAGCTATTACTAAGAAAACAAAAGCAATTATTGGTGTTCATCTTTACGGGCAACCTTTTGACATAGACACAGTAAAAGACATCTGTGATCAAAATAACTTATTTTTAGTTGAAGATGCTGCCCAAGCTCATGGGGCTAGATACAAAGGAAAAACAGTAGGAGTTTTTGGAGAGATGGCCTGTTATAGCTTTTATCCTGGCAAAAATTTAGGGGCTTGCGGAGAAGGTGGTGGAATTACAACGAATAATAAAAAATATGTAGAAAGGATACATTCATTACGTAATCATGGTTCTAAAGAAAGATATTTTCATGATGAAATAGGATTCAATTATCGAATGGGAGGATTGGAAGGAGCCTCTCTTACCGTTAAATTAGATTATATTGAATCTTGGAATAACAAAAGAAGATCTATTGCTAAAAAATATCACGAACAAATAGTTAACTCTAAGGTTAAACTGCAAGTTGTTCCCGATTATGCAGATGGAGTTCACCATCTTTTTGTAGTGACAGTTGAGGATAAGCAAGCTTTTGTTGACCACCTAGCTAAAAATGATATAAACGCTGCTTATCATTACCCGATACCATGTCATTTGCAAAAAGCATATTCTTATTTAGGTCATAAAAAAGGAGATTTCCCCAAATCAGAGTATCTAGCCCTTCATTGCATCAGCCTGCCAATGTATCCAGAACTTTCTGATTCTCAAGTTGAGAAGGTTATTAGTATTGTTAATCTTTATTAGTTATATCAAATTTTGAAAAAGATAATAATTTTAGGTACGGGAGGAAATAGCATTGATATTTTAGATGCTATTAATGAAATAAATTTAATAAGAAAAAAATATGATTGTATCGGTTTTTTAGACGACGATATTTCTAAAAAAGGGAATAATATTTTTGGAGTAGAGGTTTTAGGCTCTATAAATGATGCAAATAAATATTCAGATAGCTATTTTATAAATGGTATAGGTAATTCTGGAAACTTTATCAGCAAACAAAAAATTATTAAAAGAAGTTTGGTCGAACCCAACAGGTTTGAAACAATAATTCATCCTTCATCGAGTGTTTCAAGTTTTAGTAAAATTGGGAAAGGTTCTGTTATTTTTCAGAACGTGACTGTCTGCTCAAATGCTGATATTGGTGCGCATGTTGCTGTTTTACCAAACTCCATTATTAGCCACGATGTTAAAATAAAAGATTATTCAACTATTGCTGGTGGAGTATGTATTTCGGGAAATTCAATCATCGGAGAATCAAGTTATATAGGAACAAATTCCTCTATAAGAGAAAATTTATCTATTGGAAATAAGTGTTTAATTGGGATGGGTAGTAACATTCTAAGCAATGTTGATGACAATACAGTATATTTTGGAAACCCAGCAATGCTTAAAAAGAGAATGAAATAAGGTTTATGGAAAATAATCTTAAAATAATGGTAACTGGCGCAGCTGGTTTTATCGGTTCGCATTTGGTTGATTACTTGTTAAGTAAAGATAATACAGTTATTGGACTAGATAATTTAAGTAATGGAACTATGCGTAATTTGAAAAACGCTTCAGATTACAAAACTTTTAGTTTTATTAAATCGGATATTCTGAATTTAGAGGATTGTATAAATGCATGCAAAAATGTTGATATTGTTTATCATTTAGCCTGTCTTGGTGTAAGACATTCTCTGCATAGTCCAATAGAAAATCATAAAGTTAATGCCGAAGGTACTTTGAATATGCTTGAAGCATCAAGAAAAAACTCTGTCAAACAGTTTTTTTATATCTCAACATCTGAAGTTTACGGTAAAGTTGAACAATTCCCAATCAGTGAAACGGCCGTTCCTGTCCCTATTACTGTTTATGGTTCTAGTAAGTTAGTGGGTGAACATTACACAAAATCATACGGAGAATGTTTCGGATTAAATTCTACAATAATTAGAATATTCAATAACTATGGTCCTAGAGCTCATTTTGAGGGAGATTCTGGTGAAGTCATCCCAAGAACTATCGTTAATTTCATAAAGGGTAATAAGGCGACACTCTTTGGAGACGGTAATATTACTCGAGATTTTTATTACGTAAAAGATACAGCAAGAATTCTTGGAAATATGATTGGAAATGAAAAAATAATGGGTAATCTATTTAACTTGGGGACCTCCAGTGAAATAAAAATTGGAGATGTAATAAAAATTATCTCAGATTACATGATAGACGATAATCCTCAAATAGAAAGCCTTCCAGCCAGACCTGCTGATGTCCCAAGACTATGGGTTGATAATAGTAAAATCTCTCAGTTAATCGACATAAGTTCAGAGATTTCCTTTTCTAAGGGAATCCTAAACACTATTTCTTATTATAGAAAATTACATGAAAATGGTGATTTAGTTGAAAATGTACCCAAAATAAATTGGTAATTTAGACACATAAATATGATTCCTATCTCTAAACCCTTTCTTACAAAAGAGGAAGCTCAATCAGCCTTTGACACAATTTTAAGTGGTTGGGTGACACAGGGCCCAAGGGTTGAAGAATTTGAAAAAGAATTTGCTAAGTTAACAGGAGCTAAACATGCTGTTGCGGTTTCTAATTGCACGACAGCACTGCATCTATCCCTTATAGTCGCCGGTGTCGGAAAGGGTGATGAAGTTATATGTCCTTCACTAAGCTATATAGCAACAGCAAATTCAATCAGGTATGTTGGAGCTAAACCAGTTTTTGCTGAAGTTGGAGATGATTACAATTTAGACATTAAAGACGTTGAAGGCAGGATCACTAAAAATACTAAAGCCATATTACTTGTCCATCAAATGGGCATGCCAGCCAATATAGAAGCTATCAAAAATATTTGTGAAAAATACTCATTAGAATTAATTGAAGACGCTGCTTGTGCTATTGGATCTTCATACAAGAAGAAAATGATTGGTAGTCATTCTGACTTAGTTTGTTTTTCTTTTCATCCTAGAAAAGTCATTACTACAGGTGATGGAGGAATGATTACAACGAGTAGATTGGATTATTGCGAAAGATTAAAGAAACTACGTCAACATGGAATGTCAGTTAATGATAGAGTCAGGCACGTATCAAAAAAAGTAATTTTCGAAAAACATGAGGAATTAGGGTACAACTATCGTCTTACAGATATTCAAGCATCAGTTGGAATTCAGCAGCTAAAAAAACTTAATGAAATTGTTCAAAAAAGAAGAGAAATAGCATCTATATACAATGATGCTTTTAACGATATTCAATGTATAGGTTTACCAAAAGACAATAAGCATTCAATAAGTAATTTTCAATCATACAGTGTGCTCTTGAAAAAAAATTGCCCAATTAGAAGAAATGATTTAATGCAGAGAATGTTGGACCATGGAATCGCTACAAGGAAAGGAATTATGTTAGCTCATGAGGAAGAAGCTTATACTGATTTTGATTTCAACAATTTAGAACGCTCAGAATTTTTATCACATAATAGTATTATTTTGCCACTTTATGTTCCCATGAGTAAAAATGACATAGATTTTGTAATAAAAACTTTTATTAATATTATTAATTCAAATTAATAATATTAATCGTAAAATGAACCTCACTTTTTTTTTCCCTTATCCGCATGTAAGCGGTATTCCTGTACTTTTTGCAAATCTTACTAATTATTTATTAAAAGATAATAAACACGAAATTAACATCATTGATTATAAAAACGGCGCTTTAATCAGAAGTTGTAAGCCAAATTCAAAGTTGAATTTTATTGAATTTAGGGACTTTGAAAATTGTATTATAGATTTTGAAACTCATTTAATTATCCAAGCGGGTTTACCTTATAAGTTAAGGCAAGAATTGAAGATATCTGACAAAGTAAAGATATTGCAATGGGCTGCTCACGAATCAAATTTAGTTCCATATTTATCCAGGTTTAACTTTATTTTAAAATTTCAACACTCTAGTTTGATTATTCATAAAATATTTAAACTTATTAGAAATAGAACTTACACAATTCTTTCAAAGTGGGTCAGTAAGATGATAGACAGAGGCTCTATTGTTTTTATGACCCACGAAATATACAACAACACAGCTAGATATCTTTTTTTAGATAATACCCATTCTGTAACATATCTTCCAAATTTTAGCTTTGGAGAAAATGACTTTAGTGAACGGGCTATTTTACATAAATCAAAAAAAATACATCAAGAACTGGATTTATCTTGGGTGGGCAGGATAGCTGATTTCAAAATTCATATTTTAAATTACAGTATTTCTAAATTGAGTAATTATGCAGCCAAAACTCAAACTAAAATAAAATTTCATATTATTGGTTCCGGAGAATCAGAAAAACTTTTGAAATTAGATTGTCAAAATCAATTTTTCGAAATCATAAAAGTTGGTACATTGGAAAAAGATGAAGTAGATAAATATTTGGAAAAAAATATTGACGCTATGTTTAGCATGGGGACATCTGCTTTAGATGGAGCAAGACTTGGTCTTCCGGTTGTGTTGCTAGATCAATCAAATACTGAAATAGAAGAAGGTTATATTTTTAAATTTTTATTCGATTCTAAAGGTTTTGATTTAGGTCATCCGGTAAGTAATTCAGATTTTGAAATTGGAAATGATACTTTGGAAACTATCATCAGAGATTTAATTTTGGATTATAGAAGTTTATCAAAAAGAACATTAGACTATTATTATGAAAACCATTCCATTGAGACGGTATCATTAAAATTATTGAATCTGCTTAATAATAATTCTTATAGCTTCCAAGAAATAGATAAGTCGATTTTAAATCCAGGTTTGCTTAGAAAGATTTATTTGTTCTATATAAAAGAAATAAAAAAAACTTATTATTAAAAAAAGAGGTTATCAAAAGATGAAGGTTGTTATTTTGGCAGGTGGTTTTGGAACTAGGTTAAGCGAGGTCACAGATTTAACTCCAAAACCTATGGTAGAAATCGATGGCAAGCCTATCTTGTGGCATATCATGAAGATATATTCAGCATATGGATATAATGATTTCGTTATTTTGCTAGGTTACAAGGGTTACACAATAAAGGAATACTTCGCAAACTATTTTTTACATCAAAGCGACGTAAGAATTAACCTGGAAGAAAATAGTATTGAGGTACTAAATACCTCAAGTGAACCTTGGAAGGTTTCACTAATTGATACAGGTTTAAATACTATGACCGGTGGAAGGATCAAGCGTGTTGAAAAAATAATCGGTAATGAGCCTTTCTTCTTAACTTACGGTGATGGAGTTTCTGATATAAATATCGAAGAACTTGCAAAGGCTCACAAAAATAATGGCGGTAAAATTACAATGACAGCAGTTCAGCCTGATGGTAGGTTTGGTACATTTGAAAGCGGCTCAGAAGGGAGGGTAAATAAGTTCCTAGAGAAACCTCGTGGGGATGGTTCGTGGATAAATGGTGGGTTTTTTGTCTGCGAGCCCGAGGTCTTTGATTATATAAACAATGGTGATTCAACTGTCTTTGAGCAAGAACCTCTTCAGGATATGGCTTCAGCTGGAGTATTATATCGATATGAACATACAGGCTTCTGGAAATGTATGGACACCCTGAAAGACAAAAATGATTTAAATAAAATGTGTCGAGAAAATTTAGCACCCTGGGTTAGTTGGTCCTAATCCAACCAATATTATGCATATCGATAGTAAGGTTATAACTTTGTTTGGTGATATTTATCGCGGCAAAAAGGTTCTGATAACAGGCCATACTGGTTTTAAAGGTAGTTGGCTTACTTGCTGGTTAATAAAGTTAGGCGCAGAGGTTGTAGGCCTTTCCAAAGATGTCCCAACCCAGCCATCGATGTTTGAAGATCTCGAACTAGAATCGATGATTAAACATCACGTATGTGACATTCGAGATTTTGAAAGTCTATCTGAAATAATCAATGCCGAACGGCCTGATGTTATATTTCATCTAGCTGCTCAGGCAATTGTCTCTACTTCTTATGACGAGCCTACTGAAACTATCAGCACCAATGCAATTGGGACCACGAACATATTGGAGGTGTTGCGTAAAGTGTCATGGCCCTGCAGCGCTGTCCTTATTACTAGCGATAAAAGTTATGATAACGTCGAGTGGGTATGGGGATATAAAGAAACTGATTCGTTAGGTGGCAAAGATGTTTATAGTGGGTCAAAAGGAGCGGCGGAGCTTATCATAAAATCTTATTATCATTCATTTTTTCAAAACAAAAAGCATCCAGTAAAATTGGCTGTTGGGCGTGCAGGTAATGTTATAGGCGGCGGTGACTGGGCAAGAGATCGTATTATTGTTGATACGGTTAAAGCGTGGTCCAAGAAACAAAGTGTTGAAATTCGCTGTCCTGATGCTACACGACCCTGGCAGCACGTTTTAGAGCCTATCTCAGGTTATCTTGCGCTTGGCAAAGAGCTTCTTAAAACAGGGCAAACAGATGGAGAGGCTTTTAATTTTGGTCCAAGAGCTGAGCAAAATAGAACAGTTATTGAGCTTTTAACTACTATGGCTGATAAATGGACGGCTGATATTCCTGCTAAGCCATACACTGTGACCGACAATATTCCTTTTAAAGAAGCTGGATTATTAAAACTGAATTGTGACAAAGCATTGTTCTTCTTAAAGTGGGATGCAACCCTAAATTATTCTCAGACCGTCAAGATGACTGCTGAATGGTATTCTGCATACTTGGCTGATGAGGCATCTTTATTTGACGTGACGGCAAATCAAATAGAAGAGTATCAGTCTATAGCTCAGGAGCGAAAGTCTTCATGGGTGGATTAATGGATTCAAAACCATATCTGACTGAGTTAAAGATAATAGAACAATCTCAAGGTTGTGTTATGCATGGGATTAAGGTTTCTGACTCTAGCTATGTTGGATTTGGTGAAGCCTACTTTTCAACTGTACACAAAGGACACATTAAGGGCTGGAAATTGCATAGAGAAATGACTTTGAATTTAGTTGTTCCCTTTGGCGATATTAGGTTTATTGTTCATGACGGTAACCGTGATAAAAAGGAAATACCCATAGAGCCGTTAATTGACGTTGTGTTGGGTGATACTAATTACTGCAGATTAACTGTTCCACCTAATTTTTGGTTTGCATTTCAAGGCATTGGTGCGAATACTAATATTTTAATGAATGTCGCCAATATAGAGCATGACCCCAATGAATCACTCAACAAAAGTTTAGATTTTTTTGATGTTAAAGGATGTAAAGATTTTGAGTGATTTACGATTATCTAAGTCTTGTATTGGGGACGCTGAAAAACTTGCTGTAAAGCGCGTTCTCGACCGTGGATTTTTTGGTATGGGGCAAGAGGTGAATGCTTTTGAGCAGGCCTTATCGCAGTTCTTTGGTCGCCCAACAGTATGTGTGGTGAATGGGACTGCCGCTCTCCATTTAGCACTCCAAGCCGCTGGAGTGGGTAAAGGCGATGAAGTGCTTGTTCAGTCACTAACATATGTTGCTAGCTTTCAGGCTATAACTGCTACTGGAGCTAAGCCTGTAGCTTGTGATATTTTGCCCTCAACTGCCTGTATAGACTTAAGTGATGCGGCAGTGAAAATCACTCCTAATACTAAAGCCATCATGCCCGTTCATTATGCTGGCGGTGTTGGTCATCTTGATGATCTTTATAATTTTGCTAGTGACCATGGCTTAAGAGTAATAGAAGATGCTGCACACGCATTTGGAACTATATATCAAGGTCAGAAAGTTGGAGCTTTCGGTGATATTGCTTGTTTTAGTTTTGATGGTATCAAGAATATTACATCTGGCGAAGGTGGATGCATTGTCACAGATGATAAAATGGTTCTTGAACGCATTAAAGATGCTCGACTACTTGGTGTTGAAGGTGATACTGATAAGCGATTCTCAGGTGGTCGAAGCTGGGATCCTGATGTGCACCATCAGGGTTGGCGATATCATATGAGCGATATTATGGCTGCTATTGGAATAACACAACTCAAAAATTTTGAGTATCATAAAAATCGCAGACAAGAACTTGCGAAGTGTTATGCAGAGCATTTGAGCTCAGTTCCAATGATCTCCATTTTTGATCATGATTATGACAACGTAGTACCGCATATATTCGTTATAGTTCTTGATGAGGATATAGATAGAGAGGCCTTGATCAGTTTGTTAAAAGACCATGGCATACCAGTAGGTATTCACTACAAGCCTAATCATTTACTTAGTTATTTTTCCGGTAACATAAAAGAAAATCTTCCTACTACTGACATTTTATATCCAAGGCTATTAACCTTACCTCTGCATCCTGAGCTATCTTTTGAAGATATAGCAAGTATAGTGAAATTGTTAAAACAAGGTATAGAGCATGTCAAAACAGCCTCTCGTTAGCATTATTATGAATTGCTTCAATGGGGAGCAATATATAAAGGAAGCGATCAACTCTGTTTATGCTCAAACATACTCAAATTGGGAAATTATTTTTTGGGATAACGCTTCATCCGATAATAGTTACGAAATTGCGGAGTCATATGATGCCAGAATAAAGTTATTTAAGTCTGAAGAGACTACGTCTCTTGGCGAGGCCCGAAGTAGGGCTATTAAAAATGCTAAAGGAGATTGGCTTGCTTTTTTAGATGTTGATGATATTTGGCTTCCAGAAAAACTAGAACGCCAAATGTTAGGCCTTATCGGCAGCAATCATATTTTGAGCTATGGTGGTATCACTGAAGTTGATAAAAACCTTAATATTATTAGGAATTTACATCCTCGGTGGGTAAGTGGTGAACAACTATCATCACAGTTACGATATTTTGAAATAAATTTAGTTACTGCTGTTGTTAATCGCCAGAAGCTTCATGAACTTGGCATTAATTTTGATGAAAAAATGGAGGCGTCCGAGGAATATAACCTTTTTCTTAAATTATTGCCTCATGGTACGGTCTTTGTATGCGAAGAGATTTTAGCTTTATACCGCGTATATCAAGAATCATTAACCTTCAAAAAAATGGAACGTTGGTCTATTGAAAGACGAATTACGTTAGAAGAATTAGCAGCTAACGTACCTGACCTTAAGGAAAGCGAGTCATTCAATGCAGCCTTGCAACAAGCGGACTACTATGAAGCTTGTTTTCTAATGAGTCAAAGAAGTCATGCTAGGGCGCGAAATTTACTTACTCAGTATAAGAGGCAGAAAGTATTTAGAATTTTGGCTTATGTCACTTACGTACCATGGCTGTGGAAAATTTTACATAATCCCTTTTTGAAAAAAAGGTTAACTTCTATTTTCAAAATTTTCTAATGCGACCATTCTACCTATATTTGTTGGTGTGGATACTCCCGCTAACTACCTCTTTTTGGTTCATATCTGACTTTAATATTGGGATATCAACTTTCTCATTAAACTACTTAGCAGCCCTTTTACTTACCTTTTTTTGTGTGAGTTTGTTGTTTTCTTTTATGTTTCCAAATAAAAGGGCAAGAGTAGATGTGGTAAAAAAATTTAATTCAAAAAAATCAATAAAACTTCAATCTCAGCTAGTCATTTCATGGTATTTATTGTTCTTTCTAGAAGTTCTATATTCTGGTGGACTGCCTGTTCTTTGGGGTGGGCAGCAAGGCTATGCTGAGTTCGGGATTCCTACAATACACGGATTTTCAAATATGTTGCGAGCTCTCATCTTTTCCAATATCGTCCTCCTACATTTATTAGGTATGCGGGTTCCAGCGTGGGTGACAGGTATGAGTGTTTTCACGTTATTTAGTGCATTAGTCTTGGAACAATCCAGAGGAGCTTTCGTAATGACACTGCTATTTGCTCTCGGCCCGATGGCTATCTTTATGAAAATATCAATATTTAGAGTATTGAAGTACAGTGTTTTTTTAATAATATTTTTAGCGCTTTTATCTACCTTTCAGTTCATAAGATATTCCGATTCACCGATGGAAGAAATTCTCCTTGTTATTAACTTAGCTATTGATGGTGATGTTTACAAATATTTAATTGAGCCTGTAGCTAATTATATTGCAACTCCTATACTTAATGCTGGCTTGAATATAGATATTGCCGATAATTTTGGTTTTGTCCCAATAGATACAATGTCAACTCTAGTTCCCTCTATCTTTGGAGAAATTTTATTTTCAGGCATTGAAACAGATTATGGAGCTTTATTTAACGAAGCTTTTAATACGACTACTTACGTTGTTCCTTTCGTTCGGGATTTTGGATTGGTTGGTGGTTTTATAGTTATTAGCTCATTCTTTACTTATTCTACTTATGTTTTTTTCAAGGCAAGAAATGGAAGTGTTGAACATATTATAAAGTTGTCACCTCTCATGATGTGTTTGGGTTTATCGTTTTTCACTTCATACCTAACTAGCTTAATAACTATTGTGTATATTTTGATATCGCGTGCGGTAGCTAGGCGGATGGTGTAATTTTGTTTTGAGCTTAGGTGATATCACCTTGGAGCTTCATACAAAAAATATTCTAAGATGATTTGAGCTTAGCTATACTGAATATTTGGTTTGATAAACATCTTTATTTTATGTTTTGTAGGGAATTTTTTTTATGACCAATATTTTGATTCTTGGCGCTTCAGGAATGCTCGGTAGCACCCTGATGAAGTATTTCTTTGGGCAACCGAACTTTAATGTGCATGGTACCATCCGCTCTATTGACAGTATGGCTAATTTTGCCCCGGAATTTAGTTCAAAGCTCCTACTTGATATTAACGTGGATTCAGTTGACAGTTTGATATCAGCATTCAATACAGCGAAACCTCAGATAGTGGTGAACTGTGTCGGATTGGTTAAACAGCTTCCTTCGTCAGAGGATCCCCTAAGGGCCTTGCCCATAAACTCTATTCTGCCTCATCAGCTTGCAAAAATCTGTAGCGATACAAATTCTCGTTTGATTCATTTAAGTACTGATTGCGTATTTTCTGGAAAAAAAGGTATGTATTCTGAAAAAGATACTCCAGATGCATCTGATTTGTATGGCCTAAGTAAAAGGCTAGGTGAGGTTACTTACAACAATGCTATTACCCTTCGTACCTCAATAATAGGTCATGAACTCAGTGGCCAAAGAAGCCTCATTAACTGGTTCTTATCCCAAGAAGGAATGGTTAACGGGTTTAGTAAGGCTATTTTTTCTGGATTACCTACTGTTGAAATAGCGAAAATCATCGAGCAATATATCATCCCATATCCAGATTTGACTGGTTTGTATCATGTATCTGCTGATCCTATTGATAAATACAGATTACTTAACTTAGTAGCAGAAACTTATGATAAAAAGATTCAAATCCGAGATGACAGTAGTCTGAAGATTGATAGGTCGCTTGACTCTACACTTTTTCGAACAGCAACAGGTTATACTCCGCCTAGCTGGAATGACTTGATAAGTGAGATGCATAAATTTCAACAACAAAACACTATAGAGACAAAATAACTATGTTCAAAGATAAAAAGTTACTTATCACTGGCGGAACTGGCTCATTTGGCAATGCCGTTTTGAAAAGATTCTTAAATTCCGAATTTTCTGAAATTAGGATATTTAGCCGTGATGAGTTAAAACAAGAAGATATGAGAGTTGCACTTAATAATGAAAAAATTAAGTTTTATATTGGCGATGTAAGAAATTATGATAGCGTTTATGAAGCGATGAATGGGGTCGATTTTGTATTCCATGCGGCAGCACTTAAACAAGTACCTACCTGCGAATTTTATCCTATGGAGGCTGTACAAACTAATGTATTGGGAGCCGATAATGTAATGTCGGCGGCTATAGCGCGTGATGTTAAGCGGGTCGTGGTTTTAAGTACAGATAAGGCTGTTTACCCAATAAATGCCATGGGAATCTCTAAGGCAATGATGGAAAGGTTAATGGTTGCTAAAGCTCGGATGCGGCTTTCTGATGAGACTGTTTTTTGTGCAACTCGGTATGGAAATGTAATGGCATCAAGAGGGTCTGTGATCCCCTTATTTATAAACCAAATCAAACAGGGCAAAGATTTAACAGTTACTGATCCTACTATGACTAGATTTCTTATGTCACTGGAAGATTCTGTAGATCTTGTGCTTCATGCATTCGAGCATGCTGAGCAAGGTGACATTTTTGTTCAAAAGGCACCGGCCTCTACAGTTCAAGATTTAGCTATGGCCCTAAAGGAATTATTTCAGTCTGATGCAGCAGTGAAAATAATCGGTACTCGGCATGGAGAAAAGTTATATGAGTCGCTACTTTCTCGAGAAGAAATGGCGAGGGCAGAGAGTATGGACCGTTATTATCGTGTACCTATGGACGGCAGGGATTTAAATTATGATAAATTTTTTGTCGAAGGAGAAACGCACGTATCCGATTTAGAGGACTATACATCGCATAATACAAAAAGACTCGATGTTACACAGGTCAAAGAGCTTTTAATGAAGTTACAGTTTATAAGGAGTTCTCTAGATGCTTAAAGTAATGACTATTGTGGGCACTCGGCCGGAGATTATTCGTTTATCTAGAACAATTGCCAAGCTCGATGAATTTACCGAGCACATTTTGGTTCATACGGGCCAAAACTTCGATTATGAATTAAACGAGGTCTTCTTTAATGATTTAGGTATTCGAAAGCCGAATGAGTTTTTAGAAGCTGCCGGAGAGAATCCTGCAAAGACTATTGGAGAGGTTATAATTAAGTCTCATGAAGTTATGGAACAGTATAAGCCGGATGCAATACTGTTTTTAGGGGATACTAATAGCAGTTTGGCCTCTATATCTGCTAAGCGCCTTAAAATACCCATATTCCACATGGAAGCAGGTAATAGATGTTTTGACTTCCGCGTTCCAGAGGAAATTAATCGTCGTATAGTTGATCATATTTCTGATATCAATTTGACCTATAGCTCAATAGCTCGTGATTATTTATTACGGGAGGGATTACCACCTGACCAGGTTATAAAAACGGGCAGTCCAATGCGAGAAGTTCTCGAATTCTACAAGAAGAATATAGATTCCTCGAGAATTATTCAAAAACTGTCTCTAGTCCCAGGACAATATTTCCTAGTAAGCTCTCATCGTGAAGAAAATGTTGATTCACCCAAAAATCTTCAGAAAATAATCAGTATATTGAACAACTTGGCACTTCGTTTCCAAAGTCCTATCATCTTTACTACTCATCCACGCACTCGTAAGCGACTTGAAGTCTTAGGCGTAGAAACTAATCCACTTATCCAGTTTTCAAAACCATTTGGTTTTTTTGACTACATTAAATTACAAATGGAGTCTAGATGTGTAATATCTGATAGCGGAACTATTACCGAAGAATCATCAATACTTAATATTCCGGCGTTAAATATGAGAGAGATACATGAGCGTCCAGAAGGTTTTGAGGAGGCCTCCGTTATCATGGTGGGATTAAATTCGGAGTTGATTAATCGATCCATAGAAGTATTAGATTTGCAACCTAAAGGTTCAACTCGATTACTACGTCTAGTTGATGATTATTCCCCTAGTAATGTCTCGGATAAAGTGCTTAGGATAATTCTTAGCTACACAGATTTCGTTAATAGAAAGGTGTGGCGGAAAAATGATTCTTGATTTGCATCCGCTAGCACTCTAATCAGTGTAATGGAAAAAAAATATAATTGTTCTGATGAAGTCGTATTGATCGCTCAGCACTGTGATAGTCGAGAGAACTCAACTGGACTATATTGGCAACAGATTGTTCAGTCATTATCCGTCGACATAGACGTAACATTAGTCGCAGTAGAAATACATCCAAAACTATTTGACACTGGATGTGAAGTCATTCACGTTTCTTTAAAAAATTCTTTGTTTCGTAAGTTAATGCCTGAAAAACTTTATGTATTCTATAGAATGATGTTTTCAATGATTGGGCTTTCTCTAAAAGGAAAGCACCTTGTTATTGGAACTAATCCTCTATTTTTACCTTTAGCAGTACCCTATTTCAAGATTTTAGGTACTAAGAGTTTAACTCTGCTTTGTTATGATTTATTCCCTCAAAATTTAATGGCGCAGGTTGGTCCGGTTTTTCGTACTCTACTAAGAAGCTTATCTCTGCTTTACCGTGCATCATATAAACTTTGCGATAACATAATAGTTGTTGGAAGAGATATGAAAGAAGAGTTTATTAAAAATGGATTCTCTGAAACTAGCCTTCATTATATTCCCAACTGGGGACAGAGGGTTTCAAATGATTATAAGGCTTGTCAATTTGGCACAGATAGTAAACTTAAGCTCCTGTTCTTTGGCAATTTAGGACAATTTCAAGGAATTCCTGAATTACTAGATCAGATTTGTCACGTTAAGCGGAAAGATGTTGACTTCTTATTTGTTGGAGCGGGAGAAAATCAGAATTTAATTCAGAAGTACGCTAAACAAGACAGGCGGATTAAGTATTTAGGGCAGGTTCCCATGTCTGAAAGAGATGAAGTATACAAAAAAGCTCACCTTTCTATAATTAGTGTTCGTCCAGGGATGAAGGGACTTTGTGTTCCCAGTAAATGTTATTTTGCTCTTGCAAACCAACACCCAATTATAGCCATGGTTGAGAAAAATAGCGAAATTGATCTTTTGTGTTCAGATTTGGATTGTGGTTGGTTAATTGATTACGAAGATTGCTTCTCCATGAGTAATATATTGGATGCGATCGATGAAGATGTATTTAAGGATAAATTAAATAAAGTCCAGCAGATTTCAACCAAGTTAATTGATGGTACTCAGAGTTTACATTTGATTAAAAACATCATGATGAAAAATCTACGGAGTTAGTTTTCAAGGTTAACATTGCTTCTCCCAGAGGCTATATTTATATTAATTAGATCAACAGCTAGATCGCTCGAATAGGACAATTTAGATAATGTGAAGAAAAATCCTCATAAAATTTTAGTTACTGGATCAAATGGGTTTGTTGGGTCGGAGTTATGCCAGGGACTGCGTGCTACTGATTATGCTTGTACAGGCTCTATTCGTGATAGCAAAAAAGCAATAACTGGACAAGAGCATGTTGTTGTAGAAACTCTAGATTCAAGCACTGACTGGAGAGCAGCATTGGCAGGATGTGATACGGTAATTCATTTGGCGGGACGTGCTCACGTACTCACCGAAAATGTTTCCGACCCGTCGTCCATATTTAGGGAGATTAATACCCTGGGTACATTAAATCTCGCCGAACAAGCAGCAGAACTTGGTATTTCTCGGTTTATATTCTTGAGTTCCATAGCTGTCAATGGTGCATTTACATCAGGGCTACCATTTACCCCTAATGATCCACCATTTCCTCATTCCCCCTATGCGATGTCCAAGCTGGAGGCCGAAATTGGTCTACGTAAGTTAAGCAAAAGGTCAAATCTGGAGGTAGTAATTATTCGTGCCCCAGCCGTCTACGGCAAAAATGCGCCCGGGAATTTTAGGCTTTTAGCGCAATTCATTAGGTACGGTATACCGCTTCCTGTTGGGTCTATTTGCAATCGCCGTAGTTTAGTGTCTATTAAAAATTTAGTGAGTTTTATCGTATTGTGTATTGAGCACCAAAAGGTGGAAAATAAGTTATTTATTGTTAGTGATAATGAAGACTTATCGACAGTAGAAGTTGTTAAATTAATGGGTAAGTTTGTTGGTAAGAAGCCAAGGATTATAAAGTTTTCGTTGATATTACTACGCTTTATCTTTAAGTGTTTAGGTAAGCAAAAAGTTGGTCAGAGTTTGATGGAAGATCTTCAAGTGGACAGTGATCTTTGCGAGGAATTGCTGGGATGGTCTCCACCTTTCAGCCCTAAGGCATTCATTAAAAGTCTCGATTAATCATTTTAAAAGAAAGCAAAGTACTTGGACCATGGAAATATTTCCAATGATGGATAGTTTGAGTCAAAATGTCTCGATGGCAAGTCTTGTAAGTGTAGCCTTTTATCAAAATGATTAGATTTATAAGTTTAATATTTAGTTTATTAATTGCCTTTTTTCTTGTGCTGCCAATTATTCTGATATCAATTATTATTTTCTTAAAAGATAGAGAGTACCCACTTTATTTTTCTTCTAGAATCGGAAAGAATAATAAAATCTTTCTGATGCCAAAGTTTAGAACCATGCGTTCAAATACTCCTCAAGAAGCTACTCATTTACTAACAAATCCAGATGATTATCTTCTTTCTACAGGAAGTTTTTTAAGGAAATATAGTTTAGATGAATTGCCTCAGATAATATCGATTATCAAAGGTGACATGGCATTTGTTGGCCCCAGACCTGCTTTATTCAATCAAGATGATTTAATTAATCAAAGGGACCTGAAAGAGATAAGTCAACTAAAACCGGGAATTACGGGCTGGGCTCAAGTTAATGGAAGAGATAATCTGTCTATAGAAGAAAAAGTTCAATATGATGAAGAGTATTTGAGAAGGGCTTCCATGAGTTTTGACATTTATATAATTTGGCTAACTATTATTAAGGTGATAAAAAAAGATGGAATTTCTCATTAAATATTCCATCTACACTGGTTTATGAATATAAAAAAATCTTTATTATCAACCTCAAGACTCAATAAAAAGCTTTTAGCTTTGTTTTGCGATTTCTTTTCAATGTTTTCCGCTTTGCTTTTAGCACTTATTGTTAGCGATGTTGAAATTGACTCCTTAAATTTTGAAAAATTCTTGCGGCTATTGTGGATGCCCTTACTCTGCTTAATCGCATTCCGGTATTTTGGCGTTTACAATTCTGTAGTTAGATATATAAATTTAACTGTAATTTTTGATCTGTCTAAGGCTATTTCTCTTGCTTTTGCTTTAGGCCTGATTGGAAAATATCTCTATAGTTTCTTATTAAATTATTTCAGCCCTGGCACTTACAATTCTTTGTTTAGCTTTGAAGGCTGGCTAGTGGGTTTTATTACTTTTTCCTTTTTAGTTGTTAGCTCAAGATTAATGGCGCATTTTTATTTATCAGACAGGGTATCTGAAAAAAGAGTAGTAATTTACGGAGCTGGTGATGCTGGAATACAATTGGCAAGTGCGCTTAGAGTTAGCAAGGAAATGCAACCCATCGCATTTGTTGATAGTAATTCCTCTTTGCATGGAACTTATTTGGGTAGTATAAAAGTCTTACACCCAAAGAAGCTTGAGCGACTTGCATTGAGAGGACAAGTAGACGAAGTTCTGATTGCTATGCCATCTGCTTCTAAATCAACTTTAAGAAGTCTTCTTAAAGAAATAGAAAATTATTCAGTTAAAGTAAGAATTCTACCAGGTCTTGCGGAGCTAGCTGAAGGAAAGGTCTTGGTTTCAGAATTAAAAGAAGTTGATGTTTCAAATTTACTTGGGAGATTAGAAGTTGAAGCAAATCAAGATTTGATTGATAAAAATATAGCTCAAAAAGTAGTCCTAATTACAGGAGCTGGAGGTTCAATAGGGTCAGAGATCTCAAGACAAGTATCAAAAAATAAAGCGTCTAAGATTATTCTTTTAGATGCAAATGAATATGCTTTATATTCTATAAAACAAGAAATAGAGGGATTTGGAGGAGAAGCTGAGATTTTCTCTGTCCTTGCAAGTGTTAGTAATAAAAAAAGAATCAAAGAGGTATGCAAAGCATTTAATGTAGACACAATTTATCATGCAGCTGCTTATAAACATGTTTCTTTGGTTGAAGAAAATCCTTTCGAGGCTGTTTTAAATAATATATTTGGAACAAAACTCTGCGCTGAAGCAGCGATAGAGGCTGAAGTAGAAACTTTTGTTTTAATCTCTACCGATAAAGCTGTTCGACCTACTAATATTATGGGCGCAACCAAAAGATTTTCGGAATTAATACTTCAATCTCTTGCTGTGAATGCTTCAACTAGAATGACAATGGTTCGGTTTGGTAACGTAATAGGCTCTTCAGGTTCTGCAATACCCTTATTTCAAGAACAAATAAAAGAAGGAGGCCCTGTAACTGTAACTCATCCTGAAGTAATACGATATTTTATGTCTATACCCGAAGCTGCTGAATTAGTCATACAAG
>MDTA01055094.1_pt1 | contig 49746 bp, 42 predicted proteins | sample 811151 | NCBI WGS metagenome assembly MDTA01 (sample SAMN05326648, study PRJNA326480) | marine metagenome | isolation source: seawater | place: Indian Ocean: South | collected 2010
CCTCGAACCCCGTAGTAAGAGCCGTTAGGCTGCTACTGCAAATGCCTCATTATCGTTGGCATTTCTTTGTTTGGCCCGATGACGGTGGTTACCATACCGAACGAAAGCTGAACCTTTACCACGCACGTCGATCCTGTTTCGCCCCCAAAGTTGATCCTCCATAGAGGAAAAATGGTGGAGGCGCCGGGCACTGCCCCCGGGTCCGTAACGATTATTTCGAACAGTGTTTATCGTCATAGTTGGTTGCCCAACAAAAATAATATAATCTGAAAGAAAAACTATTGGAAGGGGCAGGGATAGGGTATTTTGACTATATAGAATCGTTAAGGGAAATTTACTTGTGGAACAATATCTTGCACTAATGGCTCAAGTCCGTCATCAAGGTACATATAAAGAAGATCGTACAGGTACTGGTACGCTAAGTTTATTTGGCGCCCAATTGCGTTTTAATTTAAATAACGGCTTTCCAGTACTTACTACTAAGAAACTTCATCTAAAATCTATAATACATGAGTTGTTGTGGTTTTTGGCTGGAGACACAAATATCAAGTATTTAAAAGATAATGGTGTTAAGATTTGGGATGATTGGGCCGATACAAAAGGATATTTGGGTCCAATCTATGGCTATCAATGGCGATCTTGGCCAAGTCCAGATGGAAGTAAAGTTGACCAAATATCTAATTTAATTGAGCAGATTAACAGTAATCCTGACTCCCGCCGTTTAGTTGTCTGTGCATGGAATGTTGCCGACATTGAAAATATGGCACTTCCTCCTTGTCATTGTTTATTTCAGTTTTACGTGGCGGATGGCCGTTTATCCTGTCAACTATATCAACGTAGTGCAGATCTATTTCTAGGTGTACCATTCAACATAGCTTCTTACGCACTTCTTACCATGATGGTTGCCCAAGTGTGTGGGCTTGAACTAGGTGATTTTGTTCATTCTTTTGGAGACGTACATCTTTATTCAAATCATTTGGAGCAAGTAGATATACAACTCTCACGCACACCCAAGGTTTTGCCAATTATGAAAATTAATCCAAATGTGAAAGATATTTTTTCATTCTCTTTTGACGATTTTGATCTTCAAGGTTACGAGAGTGAGCCACATATTTTCGCCCCGGTGGCTGTCTGATGATTATCTCAATAGTTGTAGCAGTCGGTGAAAATGGCGTTATTGGTCGGGATGGTAGTCTGCCTTGGCATATTCCTGGTGATTTGAAATTGTTCAAGCAAATAACCATGGGTAAACCCATTATTATGGGGCGAAAGACATGGGAATCTCTTGAACGACCATTGCCGGGGCGGCCTCATGTTGTAATAACCCGAGATAAAAACTACGTAGCTACAAAGGCTCAAGTTGTTCACGATCTGGATCAGGCATTTTCTACTGCTAGTGAAATGGCAGTTGCTTTGGGAAAGGAAGAAATCATGATCATAGGTGGGGCTGAAATATATAGCTTAGCTATGGCAAGAGCTAACAGGCTCTATTTAACTGAAGTAGCACTTAGCCCCCATGGCGATGCTTTTTTCCCTGATTTTGATGTTGATCAATGGCAAGAGAAATCTCGTACTGTGTATTCACCTTCGGATGGTGAAACATCCTATTCATTTGTGGTCAGAGAAAATTGCTGTCAATTGAGTTCAGAATAGCAATTACCCCTGACAGGTAAATTGAGGAAGAAACTAAAAATAGCTGTCGGTTTGACGTCAGTTTTATCTTGTGAAATTAGTGTAAATTTTGCTTGCATAAACTTCTAAAAAAAACCCAAGCTACAAATTGGTTGTTAATCTAATCCTTATTGAGTTCTTTATTTACTCAATAACAATACGGGGTGCCTCGGCTTCTCCTTTTGCTAGTGAATTTTGTGTCTTTTCCCATACTTCCCCTGCCATCTCAAGGTAGGATTTGGCGTGATTACTGTCAGGTTGGGAGACGACAATGGGGTTGCCACCGTCAGAGGTTTCTCGAATATCTATAGCCAGCGGAATCTCTCCTAAAAAATCCATGCTAAGCAATTCTGCTTCAGCTTTGGCACCTCCATGACTAAAAATTTCAGATCGTTCTCCACAATGGGGGCAAGAAAAGTAACTCATGTTCTCAACAATTCCAAATACTGGTACATCAACCTTTCGGAACATGTTCAGGCCTCGTCTTGCATCGGCTAGTGCTATGTCCTGCGGAGTTGAAACAATGACTGCACCAGTTAGGGGGACCTGTTGAGCCATAGTCAGTTGTACATCACCGGTGCCTGGGGGCATATCGACAATGAGTATGTCAAGGTCACCCCAGTTAATGTCACGCATCATCTGTTGTAAAGCTGTTTGTGCCATTGGGCCACGCCAGATGACTGGTGTTTCTTCTTCAATCAAAAAACCCATGGACATACACTTTATGCCGTGGCCTTCCATCGGGTCTAAAATCTTACCATCACTTGAAGAGGGCTCCCCGTTAACCCCCAACATCCTTGGTACAGATGGCCCATAAATATCTGCATCCAGAATGCCAACTTTCAAATCCTTCGCTGCAAGTGCCAGTGCTAAGTTGACTGAAGTCGTGGACTTGCCAACACCTCCTTTACCTGAAGCAACTGCAACGATCGATTTGACGCCAGGCATTTTTATAGCATATGGGCCAGTACCAGCGGGGTGGTGTTGGGCTTGCGTTTCAGAGTCATGGCTGCCATTTTTTTTCTCTGCGGTTAAACCCACAGTTACGGACAAAACACCATCAAGTTCATAAACATTTTTTTCTGCTTCTTTCCGAAGGGGCTCCATCTGGTTACCACGCTCTGGATCGACTTCTATTGCAAACGCCACGTGGCCATCCTTAATTTGCAAGCCGCTGATCATGCCAGCGCTGACAATGTCTTTGTCTCCGTCTTTTATTGTACCAAGAACCTCTAAAATTTGTTCCTCATTTACTACCGGCATACTTGAAATCTCCAAAATTTAAGCCAATATCAATCTGGTCTTGTATCGCCGGAATTGTTTGGCAGACATATATCCTTTGTGACTAATTGAATATTTAAATGCTTTAGCAATCAAATAATTTTAGTTATTGTGCATTTGAAAGTAAAAGAAATAGATTGTTGTTTGTATTGAAATATGAGTCTGTAAACATATTTATACAATAATTACATATTAAAGTAAGATCACTATTAGATAATTCAAGTCTGATTTAATTCTGTTTTGAAAAGGATTTAAAATTAATGGCACGGAATCCACAAGGTCCATGGGGAAATGGTCCCGGCACACCTCCTCCTGATGTTGAAGAGCTTTTGCGTCGATCTCAAGACAAATTCAAGAGTATGATGCCGGGCGGTTTAGGATCTTCCCGCGGGATAATTTTACTATTAATAGGTGTTGTCACCATCTGGTTATTTAGTGGTTTTTACAGAGTTCAGCCTGGAGAACAAGGTGTAGAATTACTTTTTGGTAAATTTGTAAAAGTAACTCCGCCTGGTCTTAATTACTGGCCACCAGCACCCATAGGACAGGTATTTAAGCCCAACGTCGAGCTTACAAATCAGATTACCATTGGTTACAGAACAAGTGGAGATGCTAGATCCTCGGGTTCACGTGACGTTCCACAGGAAAGTTTAATGCTTACTGGTGACCAAAACATAATAGATGTGGATTTTGTTGTGCAATGGCGTATTAAGAATGCTGCTGACTACCTATTCAACATACGTAATCCTGACGCAACGGTAAAACTAGCTGCAGAAAGCGCTATTCGTGAAGTCATAGGACAAACAACTCTCGAAGACGCTCTAACAGTTAAACGTGGCGAAGTTGAAGCAAAAACTAAAGAACTTTTGCAATCAATTCTAGATAGTTACCGAGCTGGTGTTTTTATTGTCGAAATCAAGCAGCAAAAAGTCGACCCCCCATCTGAGGTTATTGATGCTTTTAACGATGTTCAACGCGCCAAGCAGGATCAGGAACGTAGCGTTAACGAAGCAATTGCATATAGAAATGATATTGTCCCCAGGGCTAAAGGCGAAGCTGCAAAAATGATACAGGAAGCTCTTGCTTACAAAGAAAAGGTGACAAAAGAAGCTGAAGGTGAGGCTGAACGTTTTCTCTCTGTCTATGAAGCCTACAAGACAGGTAAGAAAGTTACAATTGAAAGATTGTATATTGAGAGAATGCAAAGTGTTTTGCAAAATTCTGAAAAAATTATTCTTGGCAACAAGGATGGAGCTGGAGTTGTCCCATATCTGCCGTTGCCCGAGTTAAAGAAACGAAAGGTAGAGGCAAGCCAATGAATAAAGTAACTCTGATAATTGTTGGTATAGTTCTTGTTGTTTCCGCAATAGTTGCAAACAGCGTTTTCTTTACGGTTCATCAAGCCTCACAGGCCCTTGTCCTTCAATTTGGTAAACCGGTCCGGGTTGAACGCGACCCTGGACTAAAATTCAAAGTACCTTTTGTCCAGAATGTTGAATACTACGATCGTCGCATTCTTGACCTTGATCCCCAACCACAGGAGGTTATTCTCCAGGACCAAAAGCGTGTGAACGTAGATAGTTTTGCTCGTTATCGTATAGTTGATCCCCTTGAATTTCGAAAAAAGGTGTCAACAGATTTAGAGTTTCGTGCAGTATTCGGTGGACGTCTAAATTCTGCAGTACGTGCCGAAGTTGGTAAGGTATTACTTGGTGATATGTTGACTGAAAAACGATCTAGTGTTATGCGCCGTATCAGCGATCAGCTAAAAGAACAAGGTACTGATTTTGGTGTTGAGGTGATTGACGTTCGCATTGGGCGCACCGACCTACCAGACACAACATCTCAGGCGGTATACACAAGAATGCGGTCTTCACGTGTTGCTCAAGCAGCAGAGCTAAGGGCTAAGGGTGCAGAGGAAAAGACTAAAATTCAGGCCGGGGCAGATCGTGAACGCACCGTTATCCTTGCTAATGCTCAGAAAGAAGCGGAAATTACGCGTGGTCAAGGTGATGGAGCTCGTACAATCATACTTAATAATGCTTTTGGCAAAGACGCTGGATTTTTCGCTTTTTACCGGTCAATGGAAGCATATGCGCAAGCATTCAGCGATGGGACTTCAATGGTACTATCCCCGGATAGCGATTTTATGCGTTTTTTTGGCGCCTCATCTGGTGATGGAAACAAGTAAAGATATAATTGGGTTGCAAAAAATTAATGGATTATCTGGATCTGTTTGCCGCTCTTGGGTTGGCCTTGGTTCTTGAAGGAGCTGCCTATGCCTTATTTCCAGATGCTATGCGAAAAATGATGGAGCAGATTATTGCACTACCTGTTACCAATATTCGTACCATTGGTCTATTTGCCGCGTTTGCAGGCTTTGCTCTCGTATGGCTTGTGAAGAGCTAGAATATAAATTATTTACTGAAGTTGTTTTAACGTGAAAAAATCTACAGTTACAATTAACAGCAGATCAATGCATTTCAGGAGATATGCAACGTGAACGGTTTTGAAAAACGAATGTCAAAGAACTATAACTACATTGCATTAGCTTTATTAACAACATTCGTTTTGTTGGTGTTTGTGGCCTCGGCTTCTGCACAAGCTAAAACGTTTCCTGGCAATTTTGCCAACTTAGCCGAAAAGCTTCTTCCTTCAGTTGTAAATATTTCTACAACACAACTGATTAAAGGACGTAGTGGCCCAGCAATGCCTCAGTTGCCGCCGGGATCACCCTTTGAAGAATTTTTCAAAGAGTTTTTAGATCGAAATCAACAACAAGGTCAGCAGCGTCGTCAACGTAATGCAACATCACTTGGTTCCGGTTTCGTCGTCGATATAGGGAAAAATGGTGATGCTTACGTAATTACAAACAACCATGTTATTGAAGGCGCTGATGAAATAACAGTCATTCTGCAGGACAATGATCGCTTGAAAGCTGAATTGGTAGGTAGAGACGAAAAAACCGATATTGCCGTTCTAAAGGTTAAGTCAAAAGATAAGATGGTGGCAGTCAGCTTTGGAAATTCTGATGATGCTAGAGTCGGTGACTGGGTGATAGCCATCGGCAATCCATTTGGTTTAGGTGGTACGGTTACTGCTGGTATTATTTCAGCTCGTGGTCGAGATATTCAGTCTGGCCCGTACGATAATTTCATCCAGACAGATGCCTCGATTAACAGAGGTAATTCTGGTGGGCCACTTTTTAATATAGATGGCAAAGTTATTGGTATTAACTCTGCAATATACTCTCCAAGCGGTGGCAGCGTTGGGATTGGTTTTGCCATTCCTTCCTCGGGTGCTCAGCCAATCATTACGCAACTGATTAAATTTGGTGTAGTTAAACGAGGCTGGTTAGGTGTTCATATTCAGGGCGTGACTCAAGAGATAGCCGAAACTCTTGGCTTGAAAAAGGCCAGAGGTGCTTTGGTGGCTAGCCTTGTTGAAGATGGTCCAGCACAAAAATCAGGAATCAAAGTTGGTGACGTGATACTTAAGTTTGATGACAAGCCTGTTCCTATGATGCGTAAACTGCCTCGCATTGTTGCGGAAACTCAAGTAGATAAACCAGTTAAAGTGCTTGTCTGGCGAAATGGTAAAGAAGTCACGATTGATGTTACTATTGGGGCACTTGATGAGGAAAAAATAGCATCAACTAACTCCGAGAAAGTTCAAAAGAAGACTAAAAAAAGTGAAAAAAAGGTTAGTATTTTGGGTATGACATTGAGCGCTGCTATACCATCTGTTCGTGAAAAATTTAAATTGGATGCGAATGCTCGTGGAGTTGTCGTCACAGAGGTAGCAGACGATGGTGTTGCCTTCGAAAAAGGTATACGTCCTGGTGATCTAATTGTTGAGGTTTCTCAGCAAGATGTAGCTAACCCAGCGCAGGTAGTTGACAGAGTTAATTCCGCTCGCAAAAGAGGGAAAAAGCGTATTCTTTTGCTTCTGGAAGGCCAATCAGGATTACGTTTTGTTGCGCTAAGCATCATTAAAAAATGAGATACTATGTGACCGCCGTACTTAAAAAGTAATTGCTCACATATGAAATACACTATCGTTTATCGCAATAAAACATGCGTCACTCATGGTGGGACAACACTCTTGAGTCGCAATCTTGTCGAACTATGTTAATTTTTTTCTTAATAAGTTTATTCAGACACTTTACTTCCATTTAGTAAGGTATCCTCGGAAGTGTTGCCATGCATCTAGGAATGTTTTTTATATTATCTTAAATTATGAATTCTTCTAACCGATAACCTTGCAAGTAGAGAAGAGCGGTAAGATCACCGTGATTTATTCTTACTTGGGTTCTTTTGGCGACTGCGGGTTTAGCGTGATAAGCCACCCCAATGTCGGCCTCCAGGAGCATTGGTAGGTCATTAGCTCCATCACCAACGGCTAAAGTATCTACTCTGTTAATTTTATATTTTTTTGCAAATTTTCTTAAAATCGAGAGCTTGGCACTATTATCGATAATTGGATCTAACACCTCTCCTGTTAATTTTGAGTTACTTATCTCAAGTTTGTTCCCTTTTGCTTCATCAAAACCGATAAGATCCCGAACGCGGTCTGTAAAATAAGTGAAGCCACCCGATACAAGTATGGCTACCGCACCATTCGCCTTCATGGTTTGAACTAATGTCTTTCCGCCGGGCATAAGTTTTATCTTGGACATAGTTCTTTCTAAATCGTCAAGGGATAAGCCCTCTAACAGTTTGACTCTTTTTTTGAGTGCTTCGACAAATTGCAACTCACCATTCATTGCCATGTTGGTGATAGTGGCTACCTCATCCTTGAGACCTGCTAACTCTGCTAAATCATCTAGCGTCTCACCAATAACCATAGTTGAGTCCATATCTGCAATTAGAAACTTCTTTCGGCGGTTTGCGCAGGTTTGAACGATAACATCAATTTGTAATCCTTGAAAATTATGCTGCAAGGTAGTTTTTGCTGTCTCTAAGTCCAAGTTACAAAAAGGTATTTCACAGGCTATTCCGGGAGCCAACCATTGGGTCTTCTTAGTTTCCGCACCAAGCTCTTTAAGGGAATCAATCGCTATCGCTTGAGCTGTATTGTTAATAATAGCAGTGCTAGGGTTACAAATTAGTGTAAGTATGTAGTTCATCAAGACCTTTATGGAGCAAAAAGTGGTTCAAAGAGTTCTCATTATCGCCGGTCCGACAGCAAGTGGCAAATCTACTTTGGCGATTTCTGTGGCAAAAAAGTTTTCTGGGGTCATTATTAACGCCGACTCAATGCAGGTTTACAAGCAAATGAGTGTCCTTACCGCATGCCCACCCACTAAAGATTTGTGTCAAGCAGAACATCGTCTTTACGGCATTTTGGATGCGGGTGACCCTTGTTCTGTTGGTCGTTGGCTTGATTTGGCAACAGACGAAATTCGGGCAGCATGGGCAATTGGAAAATTACCTCTTGTCGTTGGTGGAACTGGCTTGTACCTGAAAGCACTGCTTGAGGGTTTAGCCCCAATCCCAAATGTCCCAAGGAGCATACGTAAAAAAGTAACAATTCTCCATGAAAGTCTTGGTGGTAAGGTGTTCAGAGAGGTCTTAGCTGAGATTGATCCTATTTCTGCCGCAAGGATACCAGTTGGGGATACCCAGCGCCTGATCCGAGCCTACGAGGTCGCTGAAGCTACTGGTAGGCCTCTTAGCAGTTGGCAAAGTGATCATTCTATTAAACCACCGCTGGATGCAAAATACGGTGTCATAACACTTCTGCCTAAACGAGAAATTCTTTATGATCGTGTCAATAAGCGTTTTGATAGGATGATAGAAAATGGAGCATTAAACGAGGTACGTGCGCTTGAAAAGCTCAGTCTAGACCCTTTTTTACCTGCAATGAAAGCTGTTGGTGTGCCAGAATTGCTAGAAGTAATAACTGGTGGTAAAGATCTGCAAACCGCCATAGATAATGCTAAAAGGGCAACTCGGAAGTTTGCCAAGCGCCAAATGACATGGCTCCGTAACCAACTTGAGTCAGACTTGCCTTTGCACACGCAATATTCGGAAAGATTGGAAGCAGAAATCTTTTCATTTGTTGGGCAATTTCTGTTGACCAGAGGTTCATGAAAGACTATTTTTGAAAACTTCTTTTTTTATAAGCAATTGCTAGTGATAAACTAAAAGAACCTGAAATTTTATTTCAAGGCTGCCTTTTGGTGGCCCTACTTTGTTGTGATACATGAAAAGGTTAAAGCCATGTCTAAAAACCAGATAAGCGGGGCGCAAATACTCTTAAAAGCGCTGAATGATCAGGGGGTTGATACAGTATTTGGTTATCCCGGCGGTGCTGTCTTGCCAATATATGATGAGCTTTTCATGCAGAACAAGATCAAACACATTTTGGTTCGTCAGGAGGGAGGTGCTGTTCATGCTGCAGAGGGCTATGCCCGCTCTACAGGAAATGTTGGTGTTGTATTAGTTACTTCAGGGCCTGGGGCGACAAACGCAGTAACGGGACTTTTGGACGCTATGATGGATAGCATTCCCATCATTTGCATCTGTGGCCAAGTGCCTACTCATCTGATAGGTAATGATGCCTTTCAAGAAGCCGACACAACCGGTATCACACGTCCCTGCACCAAACATAATTATCTTTCCAAAGATATTAACTCTCTGGCACGACAAATACATGAGGCCTTTCTTGTTTCCAAAAGTGGTCGTCCCGGGCCAGTTGTTATTGACCTGCCTAAAGATGTGATGATGGCCAAAGGTAATTATATTCCCCCAGAAAAGGTAATTCATAAAAGCTACAAGCCGCAGGTGAAGGGAGACACCAAAAAAATTGAAGAAGCCATCAGAATTATGGCGGGTGCTAAGAAACCGATTATTTATGCAGGTGGTGGTGTCATTAATTCTGGTCCTCAGGCGTCAGGTTTGCTGAAAAAATTGGTTAACACGACAGATTTCCCCTGCACCCTGACGTTAATGGGTCTAGGAGCTTTACCAGCATCTGATAAGCATTTTCTTGGAATGCTTGGAATGCATGGTACCTATGAGGCAAACATGGCTATGCACGACTGTGATGTTATGCTCTGCATAGGTGCTCGTTTTGATGATCGAGTCACAGGACGAATTGATGCGTTTTCACCGAACTCAACAAAGATACACATTGATATTGATCCTTCATCCATAAACAAAACGGTAAATGTTGACGTTGGAATTATTGGCGACGTTAGCCATGTCTTGGGGGATATGATTAAGATATGGGAGCGCAGTAAAAATAGATGCGATGAAAAAGCTATCAAGTCTTGGTGGAAAATAATCAACAGATGGCGAGAGCGTAAAAGTTTAAGTTATGATAAGTCTAGCAAGCTTATTAAACCGCAGTACGCAATTGAGCGTCTTTATGAACTGACAAAAACAAATAGTGAAGTATACATAACAACGGAGGTTGGGCAGCACCAAATGTGGGCAGCACAACATTACCACTTTGAGCAACCCAATCGTTGGATGACTTCGGGTGGTCTAGGAACAATGGGTTATGGTTTACCAGCAGCGATCGGAGTTCAACTTGCTCACCCCAAGGCGCTGGTTATTGACATAGCCGGTGAAGCCTCAATTTTAATGAACATGCAAGAGATGTCGACTTTAGTTCAACATAATTTACCAGTGAAGGTCTTTGTTCTCAACAATGAATGCATGGGCATGGTTCGTCAGTGGCAGGAGTTACTGCATGGGGGACGTTGTGCGGAGAGTTATATGCGGGCGTTGCCTGACTTTGTAAAGCTCGCAGAGGCCTATGGCGGTGTTGGTTTGCGTGCCACTAAGAAAGAGCAACTGGACGGTGTTATTAGAGAAATGATTGCTTGTGATCGCCCCGTAATTGCTGATATTGCCGTAGATCCAAACGAAAACTGTTTTCCAATGATTCCATCAGGCGCAGCTCATAATGAAATTCTTTTTGGCTCCACCGATAAATTGGATGCAGAAGTTTCTGATGATGGCATGGTTATGGTATAGATTCGGCTAACGTATTTTGATAAAACAATGGTAACACAAAAAAATAACACAGAAAGTTCTCACACAATGTGTGTACTTGTTGATAATGAACCGGGTGTTCTGGCGCGTGTTATTGGCTTGTTTTCGGGACGAGGTTATAATATTGAAAGCCTGACCGTTGCTGAGGTTAATGTAGTCGATAATCTCTCGCGCATTACTATTGTTACTTCGGGCACTCCGATGGTCATAGAGCAGATTAAGGCACAGTTGGAAAGAATGGTCCCAGTACATAGTGTTAGTGACCTCACAGTTGAAGGGCCACACGTTGAACGTGAAGTGGCTCTCGTAAAAGTACAGGGAAGTGGTGAAAAAAGAGTTGAATCCCTTCGAATCGCAGATATTTTTAGGGCGCGGACTGTTGACAGTACCAATGTCTCTTTTGTTTTCGAAATTGTTGGCAATACAAGTAAATTAGACGCATTCATCAACTTGATGGTCCCTTTGGGATTAATTGACGTATCGCGAACTGGCGTTGCTGCCATAGCTCGCGGGGTGACGGTTTTGGAACATTAATGGTGATTATATCTCTTATTGAAGGAAACCAAAAGAATGCGTGTTTATTATGACCGTGACGCTGATGTAAATTTGATCAAATCAAAGAAAGTCGCCATAGTTGGGTACGGAAGTCAAGGGCATGCACATGCCCTAAACCTTCGTGATAGTGGGGTCAAGGAAGTTTGCGTTGCTCTTCGTGTGGGCTCCCCAAGCTGTAAAAAAGCAGAAAATGAGGGCCTTCAAGTAATGTCTGTGGAATCAGCAGCAGCCTGGGCGGATGTTATCATGATGCTTTGTCCTGATGAACTTCAAGCAGGTATTTATTACGACCACATCCAAAAAAATATAAAACCTGGGGCAGCATTGGCCTTCGCTCATGGGCTTAACATTCACTTTAATTTAATAGAAGCCCGTGATGATATTGATGTATTTATGATAGCTCCAAAAGGTCCAGGACATACGGTACGTAGTGAGTATCAAAAAGGTGGTGGTGTTCCATGTTTAGTTGCAGTTGAGCATGACCCAACGGGTAACGCCCTTGAAGTTGCATTATCTTACGCTTCTGGTATTGGTGGTGGCCGCTCCGGTATTATTGAAACCACCTTTAAAGAAGAGTGTGAAACAGATTTGTTTGGTGAGCAGGTTGTCTTATGTGGTGGTTTGATGGAGCTTGTCAAAAATGGTTTTGAAACACTTGTTGAAGCTGGTTACGCACCAGAAATGGCTTATTTTGAATGCCTACATGAAGTAAAGTTAATAGTGGACCTGATGTACGAGGGTGGCATGGCTAATATGCGCTATTCTATCTCCAACACGGCTGAATATGGAGATTACTCAACTGGTCCGCGAATTATTACTAGTGAGACAAAGGCTGAAATGAAACGAGTATTAGACGATATTCAATCTGGACGGTTTACTCGAGACTGGATACTCGAATGTAAGGCTGGGCAACCTTCCTTTAAGGCAACGCGTCGTCGTAACGCAGAACACCCAATTGAGGAAATTGGCACCAAACTGAGAGCAATGATGCCCTGGATTGCCCAAAATCAATTGGTTGACAAAAAAAAGAACTAGACATTGTGTTATAAAAATCAAATTCTTAGTTTTTTAATTGCATATGAACAAAATTAAGGACATTGGTCCCATGAGTAATATTGATGCAAACAGAATAATTATTTTTGATACAACTTTGCGGGATGGCGAGCAATCTCCAGGTGCCTCTATGAACTTGGATGAGAAACTACGAATTGCAAAGATTCTTGAGGCTATGGGTGTTGACATTATCGAAGCTGGTTTCCCCATAGCTTCTGATGGAGATTTTGAAGCTGTAAGTGAAATTGCCAGAACAATTAAAAATTCGACAATTTGTGGTTTAGCCCGTGCAACAAAAAATGACATTGAACGCTGTGCTGATGCTATCAAGGATGCACCACGGGGACGAATTCATACATTTATATCAACCTCTCCACTGCATATGGAGTTTAAATTGCAAATGGAGCCAGAGGCAGTACTTGATAGAGTCAAGGAGAGCGTTACTTTGGCTCGCAACCTCTGCGGTGACGTAGAATGGTCGGCAGAGGATGGGTCGCGTACCGAACATGATTTTTTATGTCGTTGTGTAGAAACCGCAATAGATTGTGGTGCAACAACTATAAATATTCCCGACACCGTTGGTTATGCTGTGCCAAACGAATTTGCCGATCTGTTTAAGATGCTTTTTGATAGGGTGCCCAACGTGGATAAGGCAATTTTCTCAGCTCATTGTCACAATGATTTAGGACTAGCTGTTGCCAATTCCCTTGCTGCTGTTCAAGTTGGAGCACGTCAGATAGAGTGTGCAATGAATGGTTTAGGCGAGCGAGCAGGAAATGCGGCTCTTGAAGAAATAGCTATGGCCATTAAAACACGTAGTGACTACCTGCCTTTTAAAACTAATATTGATACGACGTTGATAACAAAAGCGTCCAAATTGGTCTCCACAATCACCGGTTTTAATATTCAACCTAATAAAGCTATTATCGGGGCAAATGCTTTTTCTCATGAGTCTGGCATTCATCAAGATGGTATGTTGAAGCATGCCGGTACTTATGAAATTATGAGTCCAGAGTCAATTGGTCTAGGACAGTCAAAGCTAGTTTTGGGTAAGCATTCAGGTAAACATGCGTTTTCAGTAAAATTGAAAGAGCTTGGTTATGATCTAAGCGACAAATCTATTAAAGATGCGTTTAAACGCTTCAAAGATTTGGCGGATCTAAAAAAAGATGTTTTTGACGAAGATATTGTCGCTTTGGTCGATGACCAAGTGGTGAGGGCTAATGATCGTTTAAAGTTAAAATCTCTAGAAATAAATTGCGGAACAGTACATCACCCTCCTAAGGCAGTATTGGAACTTGAAATAGATGGTGATAGAAAAAAATGCAACTCCACGGGCGATGGTCCTGTTGACGCTGCCTTCAATGCGATAAAAGAATTGTTCCCACATCAGGCTCATCTACAGCTTTATCAGGTGCATGCTGTAACAGGTGGCACAGATGCTCAAGCAGAGGTGACAGTTCGCCTCGCTGAGGATGGTAAATCCGTCAATGGACAAAGTGCCGATACCGACACAATGGTTGCATCTGTGAAGGCGTATATAAATGCCATAAATAAGCTTTTAGTTAAGCGTGAAAAAACTGCACCTGCTGCGCTTTCCGCCTAGTAATACTTGCGATGCTATTTTAAAAGAGACAATAAGAATTTTTTATACTGATACTGCTTAGTCCCAAGACTATAAAAATAAGGATACGTGAAAGAATGTTTGCTAGACTTTTCGGGTTCCTCTCTGCTGATATGGCAATTGACTTGGGAACGGCCAACACCCTTGTTTATGTCAAGGGCAGAGGGATTGTATTGAATGAGCCGTCAGTTGTCGCCATTGCTGAAGTAAAGGGGAAAAAACGGGTTCTCGCAGTAGGCGAGGAAGCAAAGCGAATGCTTGGGCGTACTCCGGGTAATATACGTGCAGTTCGCCCCCTTCGAGATGGTGTCATTGCTGATTTCGAAGTGGCTGAGGAAATGATTAAGTATTTTATTCGCAAGGTCCATAATAGGCGCAGTTTTGCAAGTCCTATGGTGATTGTCTGCGTGCCGTCTGGATCAACCGCTGTTGAAAGACGCGCTATTCAAGAGTCTGCTGAGAGTGCCGGTGCTCGGCGAGTACTTTTAATCGAAGAGCCCATGGCTGCGGCAATAGGCGCGGGCCTTCCAGTAACTGAGCCAACTGGATCAATGGTTGTCGATATTGGAGGTGGCACAACGGAAGTTGCGGTGCTTTCTCTGGGTGGAATTGTATACGCACGTTCAGTTAGAGTGGGTGGCGACAAAATGGATGAAGCAATCATCGCCTACATAAGACGCAATCATAATCTTTTGGTTGGAGAAGGAAGCGCAGCTCGTATCAAGGAAGAAATAGGCTCAGCTTGTCCACCTGATGAAGGCGATGGCAGGACAATGGAAATCAAGGGACGTGATTTGATGAATGGCGTTCCTAAAGAGTTAATTATTTCTGAGCGCCAAACAGCTGAAGCCCTCGCTGAACCTGTTGGGGCTATCATAGAAGCAGTTAAGGTTGCGCTGGAACACACCGAGCCTGAACTTGCCGCGGACATTGTTGACAAGGGCATAGTCTTAACTGGTGGGGGTGGGCTACTTTCAAATCTTGATTTTGTCTTGCGTCATGCCACAGGTCTCCCCGTCTCTTTGGCAGACGATCCTTTAAGTTGCGTTGTGCTTGGAACTGGTCGTGCACTTGAAGAAATGAAACGTCTGAAAGACGTTCTCACATCTATGTACTAAACCTTGTAAATTATTTAAAGGTTTATTATTACCTAGTCCCCTGAAAAGAATATATTAATAATTTTGCAGTAAAGCTTATTCGTACCCTGATGTTCTTTGTTTGGGGTCGTATGTGAAATGAGGAGCTGGGGTGAAAGATCATTTACGTTCAACTTATCGTTTTTCCACCCCACTCTCTGGGCTAACCCAACGTTTCACATTCTTGGGACTGGTTTTTTTTGCGTTTGCTTTGTTGCTCCTTGCTAAGGTTGACAAGGCTATGATGGAGCGTGTCCGAGTTCAAGTTACTGACTCAGTTGCGCCAATTATCGATGCCATGTCTCGTCCCTTAGCACTATTAAATGATGCTATCGTTCATCTAAACGCCCTTGCTCAGGTGCATGAAAGAAATGAGAAACTGCAACAGGATAAGGACCGCCTGTTGCAGTGGCAATCAGTCGCGCGAATGCTACAAGCTGAAAATCAAGCTCTTCGTGCTCAATTAAATTATGTTCCGGGGCCTGATGCCAGCTATATTAGTGCTCGAGTTATTGCAGATACCGGGGGTGCTTTTGCACATTCGGTGTTACTTAACATTGGCCATCAGCCAGGTGTTGAAAAAGGGCATGCTGTAGTCACTGGTGACGGGCTTATTGGACGGGTAGAGGGTGTTGGTAGCCGAGCGACAAGAGTGTTACTTATTTCTGATTTAAACTCGCGCATTCCAGTACTAATTGAGGCAACAAGAGCTCGGGCAATTCTGGCTGGTAACAACAGCAATCGGCCACGCCTAATCCATTTATCACCAGGTGTAACGGTTTCACCGGGTGACCGCATTGTTACATCGGGTCACGGAGGAGTTTTCCCTGTTGGTCTTCCAATTGGATTAGTCGATGCAGTCAATGAAGAGGGCATTTCAGTACTCCCTTTTGTGCCACGTGACCGATTAGAGTATGTACGCATTCTAGACTTTGGCCTAGAGGGGATCATAAATGATGACGGTTTGGACAAATAACTATGAAGCCGGCACTTTGGTCACGTCTGGATATAATTGCACGCCGTGTTACACCTTTTGGTCTTACTGTCCTATTAGTGTTATTTAATATTCTGCCCATGCAAATACCTGGTTTGTCCAGGGTGATGCCTTTATTTCCACTCATGTCAATTTACATTTGGGCAGTTCACCAGCCGGGCCTCTTGCCAGCTTATGCGGTTTTTCTAATTGGCTTTTTGCAAGACACCTTAATTGGCACGCCTATTGGTTTGCATATAGTGACTTATTTGTTGGTTTATGGAACTGTAGTCTGGCAACGGCGGTTTTTGGCAGGGAAACCATTTGCTGTAATTTGGGTTGGTTTCTCGCTTGTTGCAGCAGGTGCAACGATTGCTAATTGGATAGTGCTCTCTCTTTTTTATCTTGCGGCAATTCAGATTGACTCCTTAGTTTTTCAATATTTGTTGTCGCTAGGAGTTTTTCCAATTTTGTCTTGGTTTTTTATGCGCTGGCAATTTGCCTTCTTAACAGATTTAGGAGAATAAATGCAGTGGGATAACGAACGCCATAAAAATTTTTCACGCCGTGCAGCTATGCTGGCTGGTGGTAAGGCTTTATTGATTTCAGCACTTGTTGGGCGCATGTATTTTTTGCAAGTCGTTGAATCTAAGCGTTATAAGACGCTAGCTGATGAAAATCGTGTCAGTTTTAGACTTTTGGCTCCACTTCGTGGACGTATAGTTGATCGTTTTGGGGTGCCCATTGCCGACAATCAGCAAAATTATCGTGTTCTCCTTATCCCCGAGCAAACTGAGGATATCGAGAAAACTCTTTTGCGACTTGGAAGCCTCATTACAATAACTAAAAGTGAGAAACGATACATAATGCGGGAGATTAGTCGTAAGCGAAGCTTTGTCCCAGTAACCCTGCGGGAGAATTTGAGCTGGAAGGATGTTGCCAGAATAGAGGTAAATTCGCCCGATTTACCCGGAATTATGATTGATGTGGGGCAAAGCCGTTTTTATCCCTATGCCATTGATACGGCTCATATTTTGGGCTATGTAGCCGCTGTATCTGAGGGTGAGGCGACTGGTGACCCGTTGTTGGAGCTACCAGGTTTTCGTATTGGTAAGTCTGGCGTTGAAAAGGTTTATGATAAGGTCCTTAGAGGTACTAGTGGTAGTTTGCAGGTAGAAGTAAATGCTTATGGACGGGTAATACGTGAGTTGGAAAGGAATGAAGGGCAACCTGGAACGCGCCTCCATCTGACCATTGATACACAACTCCAAAAAATGGCATCCGATAAGCTCAGCGGAGAGAGTGGTTCTGTTGTTGTGATGGATATTCATAGTGGTGAGGTTTTGGCTATGGTTTCGACACCAGGATTTGATCCTAATGCCTTCAATAAGGGCTTGACTACAACTGAGTGGAACGACTTGATTAGTAACGAGAGGTCTCCACTTATTAACAAGGCAATTAGTGGTCATTATGCACCAGGTTCTACTTTTAAGATGGTCGTAGCATTAGCTGCTTTAGAAAAAGGTGTAATTTCTTCTGAAAGCGAGATTTACTGTTCAGGAGATACAAAGTTGGGCGATGCGACTTTCCACTGCTGGAAGAAGGGTGGTCACGGTATTACCAATTTAAAAAAAGCTATCGCAGAATCCTGTGATGTTTATTTTTATGAAATTGCAAAACGCACCGGAATTGAGCGCATCGCTGAAATCGCGAAAAGATTGGGTTTTGGTTCTCGCCTTGGACTAGATTTACCTGGCGAAAAACCTGGACTCATTCCATCTAATGAATGGAAGAAAAAAGTCATTGGTGCTCCTTGGCAGCAAGGTGAGACCTTGCTGGCCGGCATTGGACAGGGATATGTGCTTACAACACCTGTACAATTAGTTGTCATGATGGCACGGCTTGTAAATGGAGGAGTTGCAGTAACACCCCACTTGACCCGAGATGTTATCTCAGAGGATGTCTTTGTGCGGAGGGCTAAAAAGGTAAATAAGAATATAGGACTTGCTCCAGCCCATTTGTCTCTGATTCGGGACGCTATGCATTCGGTTGTAAATGTCCCAGGAGGAACAGCATTTAATTCACGTATAAAAAATTCGGAATTTCGCATGGGAGGGAAAACTGGCACCGCACAAGTGCGACGTATTTCAATGCAAGAGCGGGAAACACGTGTACTGAAAAACAATGAGTTGCCCTGGAAAGAGCGTGACCATGCACTTTTTGTCGGTTTCGCTCCTGTTGATTCCCCTCGTTATGCTATTTCGGTTGTTGTTGAGCATGGTGGCGCTGGCTCTAAGGTTGCTGCCCCCATTGCACGCGATGTGCTTGAAATGGTACAGCAGCGTGCTGATAATTGGCCAAGTAATGAACAAGCTACAGAAGAGACTGCATTATCAGTTGACATAAACTCGATTTACAAAGACCAGAGTGAGAAGAAGGAATTTGGCCGTGGTAATTAAATACCTTAATAAATCAGATCTGAGTCTAGGCCAAAAGCTATTGCGCCTCAACTGGCTTTTTGTGCTGGTTTTAGTAGCAACTGCCTCTGTTGGTTTTGCCATGCTTTATTCAGCTGCAAACGGTTCAATTGAACCCTGGGCGGGTAGGCAAATCCTGCGTTTTTCTATTGGCATTGGCTTAATGCTTCTTGTAGCTCTGACCAATTTAAAAATCTGGTTGAAATACTCATATTCGTTGTATTTGGTTTCCCTGGCGCTTCTTGGAGCAGTTGAATTAGGCGGCACAATTGGAATGGGAGCGCAACGATGGATTGATTTGGGAGCAGTTAATCTGCAACCTTCTGAATTGATGAAGGTTGCTTTAGTTCTGGCTCTCGCTAGATATTTCCATAGTAGTAATATTGATGAAATAGGTAAGCCAGTTTTCCTTCTTGTGCCAATGGTTATGGTTGTTGCACCAACATTGCTAGTACTTCGGCAGCCAGATTTGGGTACTGCAGTTATGTTGTTAATTGGTAGTGGGGCGATTTTTTTTGTAGCGGGGGTAAGAATATGGAAATTCGCTGTTTTATTGCTGGCAGTTCTAATTTCAGCACCAATTAGTTGGCAGTTTCTCAGGGAATATCAAAAGCAGCGAGTGCTGACTTTCCTCAATCCAGAGAGTGATCCTCTGGGTTCTGGTTATCATATTATCCAATCTAAGATAGCTCTTGGATCCGGTGGGGTATTTGGAAAAGGCTTCATGCAGGGCTCACAAAGTCATTTAAGTTTCTTGCCAGAGAAACAAACGGATTTCATCTTTACCATGCTTGCTGAGGAATTTGGTTTGATTGGAGGTCTTGTCCTGCTTGGGCTCTACATTCTCATTTTAGCTTTTGGCTTTAGCATTGCAAATAATTGCCGCAATCACTTTGGTCGTTTGGTAAGTATGGGGGTGACAACGACGTTTTTTTTATATGTATTTATTAACATTGCGATGGTGATGGGTCTAATTCCAGTTGTAGGCGTACCCTTACCACTCGTTTCTTATGGTGGAACCGCGATGATGACTTTACTACTAGGTTTTGGTTTGCTGCTCTCCGTGCATATAAATCGAGATGAATCTATTGGGAGACGGGGGGCTTCTGATGATTTCTAAGTTGAGATCAGGGCATGTAAAAAAATAGGCGCAAGTTTTAATGAAATGTATGCTTTTCATTTCCAGTAAAAGTTGGTGGAAATTCTATTTATTGGGTTGATTATTAGAACATATTTTTTTTTAAATTATTTCTCATAAACTAATTAAACATATCAAGCTGAGTTGATTTTTCTTCATCAAAACTGAGACAATAGCCCTCGTGGGGCAACAAGGTTTTGGCAACAGTCTCAAAAGGGGCTTGTACATTAAGCCATTTGCTCTCATTTTCTGGCAACAGAACCAATGGCATTCTTTTGTGGATATGCGCAATTGGTGCAACTGCTTCACAAGTTATGATAGTGAAGTGAGTGTCACTAGCTAGTCCCGCAAATGTGAATGGTAATGCATAATCCATTGAAATTCGATTTTTAAGTTTTTTACAACCAGTTTTTCGCCATTCAAACCATGCTGTTGCAGGAACTAAACATCGTCGGTTTAATATTTTTTGAAAAGTTGGTTTCTGAGCAACAGTTTCGACACGTGCATTGATGATGGGCCGTGCATTTTTCCCTTCTGCCCAAGGTTGCGGTATGCCCCAAGTTAGCAGGTGTGCTTTTTTTTCCATATCAAAAACCGGAGCCAAATCTGTTGGGAGTTTTATTTTCTTACCAGGTATTTTTGTAGGGCTCTGATGGTTGAAACGACCCCCAAACTCCTTGACATCTTCAATGCTTTCAAAGCTTGAACACATAATTCTAACCTTGCATTATGAGCAGTTATAAAGTGAGTTTCAGTAGGGCCTAATGGAGCAGAATTTAGATTTCAAGCTCTCAAATATCAAAAAGTAGTTAATATTATATGCAATTTATTGTTGATTGGCTCTACTTTCAATATTTATCTCAGGTTAAATTAAATAAACTTATTGCCCAAACCAAATTGAGTTTTATCAGATTTTATTTTTTGAAACCAAAAAAGAAAAATAGTTTATATTGCACGGCTGAATCAAACAATAATCCTAGATTTTATGATCTACTAACTTTACTTTAAATCAACACCCTTTATATTTTTTGTTTGTGCACTCTTGTTTTAATTTTTTAGCCCTGAAAATATCTGATTTAGTCATTTTTTTTTCTATAATGTCCAAGTTTTTAAGAGCAGTAGCACTTCCCGCTGAAGATGAAATGCTCCACCACATGTGTGCATAGGCATTATCTTTTTTGACTGCATCTCCATTGTAATACATCAAGCCTAAGTTGACTTGAGCTGGTGCATAACCTTGTTCAGCTGCATTGAGATACCATTTGAGGGCTTCTTGTTTATCTTGCAAAACACCCGACCCTTTTTCATACATGGTGCCCAGGTTATTTTGAGCTTTTGCCAATCCTTGTTCGGCAGCTTTACGATACCATTTTACAGCTTCCTTTTTACCTTGATTAACACCCATACCTTTTTCCTGTTTGTACATGTAGCCAAGATCTTTTCTATGTCTGTAAATTAATCCCAAACTGTACTGGGCCAACGCTAGACCAGACTCTGCTGACTTAAGGTGCCATTTTAACGCCTCTTTATAGTTTTGGTCGACGCCGTTACCATTTTTGTACATTAAGCCCAGGCTAAGCTGAGCAGATGCGTGCCCCTGCTCCGCAGCCTTACGATACCAGATTGCTGCTTTTTTTTGATCTTGCTTGATGCCTTTTCCGTTTTGGTACACTTTGCCCAAATTAAATTGTGCACCTGCATGCATTTGGTCTGCTGCTTTTTGATACCATTTTATTGCTTCTAAATAGTTTTGCGTGACTCCGTCCCCCTTATAGTGCATTAGACCTATTCTAACCTGTGCATTTGGGTTGCCCTGTTCAGCGGACTTACGATACCATTTCGCTGCTTCTATTAAATCTTGTTCAACACCCTTGCCTTTGTCGTACATACTACCCAGTTTATTCTGTGCGTTTGCATGTCCTTGCTCTGCCGCTCGGCTATACCACCGTTTTGCTTTTTTGTAATTTTTTTTAGTGCCTTTGCCGAAATCATACATTAATCCCAGGTTCATCTGTGCATTTGCATGCCCCTGTTCTGCAAGATCTTGCCAAATGCGCCGAGCAGAAACAAAATCTTTTGCGTCGTATGCTTCCAACCCTTTTGCAAAGTTTGCTGCATGACTTTCCCCACCACACAAAACAAACAAGCTCATTATTATAATCAATTTTGAAGGTATATTTTCCATTTAACCAATTAATTGCGCAGTTATTACTGGTCTGTAACTTTTAAGAATTTTATGTTGTTCCACCAATTTACCTTTCCACACTTTAGGTTGGATAATTGATTGCTTTTTTCTTTTACTCATCAACAGCATAATTAGAGAAAACTTTACAGCAAATGCAAGGCCACAACTAATTATCCTAACATTTCCATCTTAAAGCTTTGCACTAGAGGTTACAATATGCTGATAGATAGGCTATTAGTAGCTGTTTAAGAGATAATTAAATAGATTTTGATTTTTTCATAGGAGGCTGACAGAGGTTAGCTAACTGTTTTGGTAAGCATAACTCTCATATTGTATAATGCAAATATTAGGCCTCGGGCCAGTATAAATACTCTCTAAATTTTTTCAATTTTCTGAGGAAAAATATTAAACTTATTATGACTGAAACTGTTGAGAAGGCCGAGGCTTATTACAACAGCAATGAGGCTGACAACTTTTACCAAATAGTTTGGGGGGGAGAAGACATCCATATCGGCCTTTATTTCAATGAGGCGGATACCATTGCGGATGCAAGCCGACGTACTGTAGAACAAATGGCAACACGATTGGTTGATTGTAAAGAAGCCACACGTGTTCTCGATATAGGTTCAGGCTATGGCGGTTCAGCTCGTTACCTAGCTGGCCAATTTGGTTGCCAAGTAACTTGCCTTAACCTTAGTGAAAAACAGAACAACTTGAATCGGAGATTGACTAAGAACGCTGGACTTTCAGACAAAATACGTGTCGTCTACGGTGATTTTGAAAATATACTTGAGCCTGATGAGACTTATCAAATTGTCTGGGCGCAAGACGCAATCTTGCATAGTGGAAATAGAAAAAGAGTGCTTGATGAGGTGTGTCGTGTGCTGATACCGGGTGGGCAATTTATTTTTACTGATCCCATGCAAACAGATGATTGTCCAAATGGTGTTTTGCAACCGATCCTTGACCGTATTCAGCTTTCAAGTTTGGCTTCCCCGATTTTTTACAAAACTGAGTTAAACTCTCGGGGTTTCAAAGAGGCTGAAATTTTGCTTCTTACCGATCATTTGCGTACACATTATTGGCATGTAAGAGAGGTATTGAAATTTCGCTATCATGAAGTAGTGAAGTTTTCGGGACAGAAATATGTTGATAATATGATCAAGGGATTACAATACTGGATCGATGGGGCCGATCGAGGTTATCTTGCTTGGGGCATTATGGATTATCGTTTCAGCCCTTAGCGCATGTGTCGAGGTGTTGTTTTGTGAGAAAATACCAGATGCCTTGACTGAACCTATGTTGTGAAACGTTTCCTCAAAAAAGAGATATTCTACATCTTGATTACGTCGTGTTTGGTTCTATTGTCGGTTAAATTTGTTTTCTCCCATGCCATTTGCAGAGCTTTACTAGCATAAACCATAGCATCATTACCCTGATGAACAATTCCTGCCATATTTAAGAAAGCATGAGCCATATTGCTGTACTGCAAATATTCTGACTTAACACCTGAGGCCAAAAGACGCAAATGGTAGTCATAAGCTTCATCACGCAGAGGATCAAATCCAGCGGTAATAATCAAGGCTGGTGGCTGATTGGAGAGATCAATTTGCTCACTCGGTGACAGTCTTACATCCCTCCTCTGCGCCTCAAAATCCTCAGTATACTGCTTCAAGAACCAGTCTATTCTCTCACGCGTTAAAAATAGCCCATTTTTAAAAAGACTGTGTGAACGGCTTGATAGGCGCCCGTCGAGTGCGGGGTAAAAAAGTAATTGGAATATTGGACCATTGTCCTGAGGTATTTGCTGGCAAAGCACTGCTGAGAGGTTCCCTCCCGAGGAGTCCCCGCCTACTGCAATACGGGCTGGGTCAGCATTAAACTCTTCAGCGTGATCTCTCAGCCACTTGAATGCAGCAAGACTGTCATTTACTGCAGCTGGGAATTTATTTTCAGGCGCTAGAGCATAATCTACAGAGATAACTATACCTCCCGAATAAACTGCCAAACGGCGGCAAATTGGGTCGTGGGTTTCAAGGTTGCCTTGTACCCAGCCACCACCATGAAAATATAAAAGAGCTGGGGAAGCTTTCGTACTTTGCTCAGAGGGGCAATAGACACGCACGGGTATAGGATGATTTGGCCCTGGGATTGTACGATCATAAATGTCGTTTAGAGGAATCTTGGATGCACCAAATAGTCTTGCAAAATGATTTAACTGTTTTCGGCTTTGTTCGGGGGTCAGCTGGTCAATTGGTATTGTGCGAGCGCTATCGACAAATTTACACAGTAGTTGAATTTTTGCATTAAGAATTAGTCCATCTTTTTTGACTCGTCGGCCCAAATACCAAACAGCTGAAACCCATGCAGGCATTTTAAGAACAAGTAATTTTATTAACGTTAATAAATATGTCATATTAGGATCCATTATCAGGTTTTTTATTTATTTTTGTCGACTATAAACTTGGTGGGTATAAAAAAAATTTAACTTTATCAACTGCTTGAGTGTTTCTGACCTTGTGTGAAGGGCTGGAATGTGGTTTTCTGCGCACTAATTTGATATAGTGATTGAGATAATTTAGCTCTTTCAACTTTTTTCTTTAACACTTGTGACAAATTCCAAGGTAAATATCAGATCATCATGTGGCGTTTAGTGACAATTCTGGCCGTTATCCTCACTTGTGCTAATGTTTCTTTTAATGAAACTGAGGCAGGTCAGTTATATGATATGTCTGCCATATTAGCCCAGCCCCACCCGTTTGATAAAAAAACAACCAATAATCAAATTCTAAGCCCTATGACTTCAGAGGATCAGGGAAATGTTCTGCCTTCAAAGGTTGCAGATTCCCCTGAAAGTGTCTCTCAACCTATACCCATGCAAGATAGACGCAATGATAGTGGCGTCTGGCGTTTTGAAGTTCAAAATGAGGACTCTCTCAAAGTCGATATCTTTGAAAGGCCCATGGATAAAGTTTTTAGTGAAAAAGTTGAGTCTGGTCACTTGACGTGGGGTTGGAGACTTTCCCACACGCCCAATGCCCCAAATCCAGATTGGTCTGATGACCTAAGGGAATATTTCTTTTGGCCCATAGACTTGTGGAAGATGCGGGCCAGTTACTCACTACAGCAAAGTGCTTACACACCAAACACACACACATCTGCTGCTGCTCGAGCAGTCGACGGACTAACTGAAATTCCTGACCGTCCATATGCGGGTTATTTGCTAGCCAATGCGCGTTTTAATTTGGAACGCGAGTTTATTGGAAATACTCAGTATTTAGATCGGGTGAATTTAGGACTTGGTGTTGTGGGGCCCCCGTCAGGAGGGGAGGAAATGCATAAAATTTTCCACAGGAGTGTTAACCGAAAGTTTACTTCTTGGAATGAGCTCAAAGCGGAACCTGTAGTGATAGTGCAATACGATACAGGAAAACGTTGGGTTTGGGAAGAAGATGCGCTTGGTTTTGGTTTTGAACTTTATCCCTACACAGGCGTTACGCTGGGAAATGCATATACCTATGCGTCGCTGGGTTTTAGCTCCAGAATTGGGACAAACCTCAAGCAGGATAGTGGACCCTTGCGTTCTAATTTGATCATGTCTGGTACCAACTTTCCTCAAACGGGAGATTATATAGCTTGGAATCTTTTCCTTGGCCTTGAAGGAAGGTATGTGAGGCATAACATTTTCGTGGATGGCAATACTTACTCCGATACCTCTGACGTGACTTCATTAAATAAGGTCTTAGATGTTCAGTTAGGTGGGGAAGTAGGTTGGGGTGAAAAACGGCTTAGCCTCATGCATGTCTTTAGAACAGAGGAGTTTGAAAATCAGATCAGTCCTGATAAGTTTCTACGAATAGGCATATCGTCGGATTTTTCTAACCCCATCTTTGAGAGAACTAAAATTCAAAAGCGCAAACGTCCTACAGGTCCTCTATGGGATTTGGTCTCTGAGGCCCGACTGGGTCTGCTTAGCCATGATGTAAAATTCCCCAATCGTAAAAAGTTTCGTACGCCTAACCCCTTCAAGAATAGATATGAAAGTGGTGTTAACATCAATCCAGAAGTTGTATTTCTCTCCCCAAATTTTTTGGATGCCTTTTGGGCTCCGCGTCCTCACGCAGGTATTTCGCTGAACATGGGTGATGATACCAATTATGCATATACTGGCTTGGGTTGGGACACCAGATGGGAAAACAATGTTTTCCTTGATGGCTTTTGGGGTCTTGCTGTTCATGACGGGGAGTTAATCAATGGAAATCCCGATAAGATTGAATTTGGATCTAAAGTGCTTTTCCGCCTTGGAGGAGAGCTAGGTTGGCGTTGGGATGGTCATAATGGCATCTCTCTTATCTGGGAGCACATGTCTAATGCAGGTGTTTTAGATGAAAAGAATCAGGGAATAGATAGTATTGGTATAAGATACAGTTACCGGTTTGATTGAGGAAAAGATTAATCTTAAAGTAGTTATTGCACCTAGCTCAAAGTAAATGTTTGTGCAAAAGTGTAACTTAGATGCCTGTATATGTGATAAAAATGTAACACTCGTTAGCTTTAAGTAGGAATAGTACACAATTTTGATTGCTATGCATCACTGAAATTAATATTGTGCACTCAACAGTTTATATTTAATAAATTAAGTCAATTGGAATTCAACGATAATTAGGAAATAAGCTATGTTGACAAATAAATTTACTACGGCAACAGCAGTTGGTTTGGCCACACTCTTATCTGTGAGTGTTGCAAACGCAGGAAGCCTTGGTTTTCAAGATAAGGAAATTAACGGAAGTAGTGCTTATTTTGGAGTTTCCAAAATCATTAGCTCAGACCTTGCAGATGTTGATTTCATGGAACAAAGAAGCGCCTCTACTGCCGAGGGTAGAAATGGTAAGACTATTCAGTTTGATGACCCAGATGGGTACCTCCTGACAATAGGGCATGACTACGGCTATGTTCGCTTTGAAACAGAAGTCGCCTACCGTGAAGCTGATGTATCAGGAATGACTGGCGTTGCTGGTGCTGCCTACACGGGTGTGAGTGGTTCCGTAGACATGGGTACAGCAATGGTTAATTTAGCCATTGAATATTCTATTGACCCAGGTGAATTAGCGGGTAGTGGAAGTAATGGTCTATCAGTAACTCCGTTTATTTCTGCGGGTGCAGGTGGACTCGGGTTGTATGGTAACCTTAACTATCTAAGAATTGCTGCTACGTCAGATCCAAACAGTAATGAAGCTGTAGATAACGGCATGTTTGTAGCACCTGCAATTCAAGGTGGTGCAGGTATTACTGTCGGCTTGCCATATGGACTTGAAGTGTTCGGAAAGTATAATGAGATGCTTGCTTACACGTATAATTACAAGGGCAGTAATGATATCCACATAACAACTGTTTCTGGTGGACTCAGATTTAATTTCTAGAAAACCCATCTTTCTTTTTAGGGGGCATGGTTTTCCATGCCCCTTTTTTTTGATTATTAGTTGTGAATTTACTGGCTTAAATAAATTTTTAACCGTAATTGACGGCAACGAATTTAGCTTTTATAAGCTCTTTGGGCAACACTTCCCAACAGGTGTAAGCTCTTCTGTAAGGAAGGGATAAAATGTATGGCTTCTCAAAAAAGGCCAGGAATTCGGCCAGTTAACCCAAATTTTTCTTCTGGTCCTTGTGCTAAGCGCCCAGGGTGGTCGTTGAATGAACTAGACAACGCTTTGATTGCTCGTTCGCACCGCTCAGATCTTGGAAAATTAAAACTAGCTGAAACTATCGACAGAACTAGAGCGATACTGGGAATTCCGGATGATTATCGCATTGGAATTGTTCCTGCTTCTGATACCGGTGCTGTTGAGATGGCCATGTGGTCATTGTTGGGTGATTGCGGTGTTGATATTTTAGCCTGGGAAAGTTTTGGTGTTGGTTTGCAGACGGACGTTACTAAACAACTTAAGCTTGAGGATGTCCGTCTGCTGAGTGCTGATTATGGTCAGTTGCCAGACTTAAATACAGTCAATTTTAACCGTGACGTGGTTTTTACTTGGAACGGTACAACAGCCGGTGTTTGTGTACCAGATGGCGATTGGATAACAGCTGATCGGAAGGGACTTACAATATGTGATGCTACATCCGCCGTTTTTGCCTACGACTTACCCTGGAATAAATTGGATGTAACTACATATTCTTGGCAAAAAGTCATGGGTGGTGAAGCAGCACATGGTATTTTGATTTTAAGTCCCCGAGCTGTCAAACGATTAGAACACTACAGTCCACCATGGCCCATGCCGAAGCTATTTCGGTTAACCAAAAATGGAAAGCTGATTGAAGAAATCTTTAGAGGAGAGACCATAAATACACCATCTATGCTAGTAGTAGAAGATGCTCTTGATGGTTTGAGGTGGGCTGAAAGTATAGGTGGGCGTGAGGCATTGATAAATCGCTGTAAGGCTAATTTGGAAGCTATAGAGGGATGGGTTGCCAAATCCTCTTGGGTAGGTTTCTTAGCCCAAAATCCGGATACTCGGTCTCGAACATCTGTCTGTTTATTGATAGTTGAAGACTGGTTCAGGAAACTAAACCGAGATAAACAATCGGCGCTCATTAAATCTATTGTTAAGAAACTTGATAAAGAGGGAGTTGCTTATGATATAGGAAGCCACCGTGATGCGCCACCTGGTTTCAGACTATGGGCTGGGGCAACTGTTGAGACAGGTGATTTGGTAAAATTATTTCCTTGGCTTGACTGGGCCTATGCACAGCTCAAAGTAGAAATGGAAAGATACATTGCCTAAAGTTCTTATTTCCGATCAAATGAGCCCACATGCTACGCAAATATTTAAAGAACGTGGTGTTGAGGTTGACGTTAAGCTAGGCATGGGACCTGATGAGCTTATTGAGTGCATTTATCAATACGATGGTCTGGCCGTGCGCTCGTCGACTAAAGTTACTCGAGAGGTGTTGTCAGCTGCCAAAGAATTAAAGGTCATTGGTCGTGCTGGTATTGGTGTTGACAATCTTGATATTGAAGCTGCTACAGCAGCTGGTATTTGCGTAATGAACACTCCATTAGGAAATTCCATCACAACAGCAGAGCATGCTATTTCTCTAATCATGTCTTTATCTCGTCATATTCCTCTTGCTAATGCATCTACACAAGCTGGCAAATGGGAAAAATCTAAATTCATGGGTGTAGAGATTATGGGAAATACACTTGGGATTATTGGGTGTTGTAATGTTGGTGCGGTTGTCGCTGATCGTGCCCAAGGACTGAAAATGCGAGTCATATCTTATGATCCTTATTTATCACATGAGCGAGCTACTGAATTGGGAATTGAAAAGGTTGAACTAGATGAACTGTTTTCCCGTTCTGATTTTATTTCCTTGCATACGCCACTAACTGACGCCACTCGTAATATTATTAATTTTGAGGCTATCACCAAGATGAAAAAAGGAGTGCGAATAGTTAACTGCGCTAGGGGAGACTTAATCGTTGAAAAAGATTTAAAAAAAGGGTTAGAAACTGGGCATATAGCAGCTGCTGGTCTTGATGTGTTTGTGAAAGAGCCTGCGAAGACAAATATCCTCTTTGGAATGGAAAATGTTGTAGCCACGCCTCACTTAGGTGCGTCAACAACTGAAGCTCAGGAAAAAGTAGCCACACAAGTTGCTGAGCAAATGGCTGACTTTTTGATATCAGGAGCTGTAACCAACGCATTAAATATGCCATCAGTAACCGCTGAGGAGGCCCCTCGTCTGAAACCTTATTTGTTGCTTGCAAAACAATTGGGTAGCTTCGCTGGCCAAGTTACAGAGAGTGCTCTGAAAGGCCTTGTTATTGAATATGAAGGTCACGCAGCGGAGTTGAATATACGACCCCTTACAGCAATAATTATTGAGGGTCTTCTGTCGCCCTTGATGGTATCAGTTAACATGGTAAATGCGCCTGTAATTGCAAAGGAACGCAACATTCATGTAAGTGAAGTAAAGCATGAACGTGCAAGTGCCTATCAGACCCTAATAAGGTTGACAGTAGAAACTGAAAACCAAACACGTTCTATTGCAGGGACACTTTTTGCTGGATCTCGGCCACGTATAGTAGAGATCAAGGATATCCCAATTGATGCAGAATTAGGGCCAAACATGCTATTTATTACAAATAAGGATAAACCGGGTTTAATTGGATCCCTAGGCATGGCTCTCGGTGAGGCTAATATTAACATTGCTACCTTTCATCTTGGTAGAGCTACACCTGGTGGTGATGCGATCGCTTTAATTGAAATTGATGGAGCACCAGGTAAGTTAGTAATGGATGAAATTTGTAAACTTGAACACGTAGTTCAGGTTAAGGCCTTAACCTTCTGACCTTAAGATATTTTAGTAGTGTGAGTTTTATTGCTGAATAGTTGAAGAAACGTGATTAATCAAATTATTATAAAGTATGCCATATAGCACCCTAACCAGATTAAGACATAGTTTAATCCAAGGTGGTTATTTGAGCAAAAACTAGTTATTTGCGCCTTGGCTTTTTAATAGTGTTATTATTGCAAAATTTCGCTTTTCCACTTAACCCACAGTATTACTAACCACTATTTCTCAGACCTGCTGAGATGCCATTGATAGTAAGCTGAATACCTCTCAGTACTTTGGCATTTTCTGACTCACGCCGGTACTTCTTCATCAGTTCTACTTGCAGGTGGTTTAAAGGATCAAGGTAAGGAAAGCGGTTTTGAATAGAACGTTCAAGCAAGGGGTTCGTCTGAAGTAATTTTTTTTGGCCTGAAATTTTCAACAAGGTGTCAATGGAGCTTTTCCACTCAGCGTGTATACGGTTAAAAATTTTCTCCCTAAGGTCTTTATCCTCGACAAGTTGTGAGTAACGGCGAGCAATAGCAATACTACTTTTTGCAAGGACCATATCCATATTTGACAATTGGCTGCGAAAGAAAGACCATTCTTTGTAGAGCTCCTGTAAAAAAGGCATGCCTTTATTTGGATTATTTGCAAGCCATTTTTCTACAGCTGTTCCAAAACCGTACCAGCCTGGCAGCATCAATCGGCATTGAGCCCAACTAAATACCCAAGGTATGGCTCTGAGGTCTTTAATTTTACGTGTTTTTTTTCGTGAAGGTGGTCTAGAGCCAATGTGTAATGTAGCTATTTCATTAATAACAGTTGAGGACCAAAAGTACTCCTCAAATCCGCTGGTTCTATAGACTAATTGTTGATATGCTTCAAAAGCAAAACTGGAAATTTCATCCATCGCGCTCAAGTATTCAGTGGGTAGTTGGGACGATTTTTTTTGCAGAAGGGTCGATTCTAAAGTTGCTGCTGCCAGGATTTCTAAGTTTCTTCTACCTAGGCTAGGATTCGAATATTTACTTGAAATAATTTCACCTTGTTCCGTCATACGAAGTTGACCCTGCACAGCACCGCTGGGTTGTGCTAGAATGGCTTCGTAACTTGGGCCACCACCACGGCCTACTGTTCCACCACGGCCGTGAAATAAGCGTAATTTTATACCTTTGCTCTCAAACAGCCCAATTAAAGTTGTTTGTGCTTTATATAACTCCCAACCTGAAGTCAAAAACCCCCCATCTTTGTTGCTATCAGAATATCCAAGCATGATTTCCTGGACACCACCTAGACTATTAATTAATTTCTTGTATTGTGGAATCGATAACAAACGATCCATGATACGAACACAATTTCTGAGATCTGAAATGGTCTCAAACAATGGCACAATTTGAAGTGCACTGACTCCATCGGCACTAACCAAGTTTGCCTGTTTTAACAAAACGGCTAGTTCCAATACGTCTGATACCGACTGAGTATTTGAAATAATTGCAGTTGTAATTGTTTGAGGACCAAGAGTTATGCGTGCCCTGGAAGCCTCTTTTAAGATGTCTAATTCGCTGGTAGTCAAATCGCTATAGGTCCAACCTATTCGTAATAGAGACCTAGTCGAGCTTAACTCATCAACCAGTAATTTAATACGATTGTCCTCGTCCATATTTGCATAATCAATCTTAGGCTCAAAGACATCAAATAATTCAGATATTACACTCTCATGTACTGCGGAATTTTGTCGTAAATCCAAGCTTGCAAGGTGTAATCCAAAACAATTAACTGAACGTAATAAATCTCGTAATCGACCGTCGGCAAGATCGGCAGAGCCATTTGCCACCAAGGAATTTTTGATAGTATTTAAATCCGCTGCAAACTCGTCAGCAGAAGAATAGGGCGGTGCCTTGCCAACAGGCCGGCGGGGTGGTTCGGCTAATTTAAATTTTTTTGCTGTTGCAGCAAGGCGAGAGTAAATACCTGATATTGCACTCCTATACGGCTCCTTATCAAAACTTTTTGGTGATTTTTTAGCTAATTTGGTCAGATTTGGAGAGACCTGTACCAATGTAGAGGCCAATGATAGTTCTGCACCCAGCTCGTCTAGTTCTTGAAAATAGAACATAACTATTTTGCTGCCGTGACGATTGACTGTATCACGTAAAACTTCGGCAGTTACGAATGGGTTGCCGTCTCTGTCCCCACCGATCCAGCTACCCATTTGCAGGAAGGGCGCAATTGGTTCAGTTTTTTTGTCAAGACTACTTAGTTTGTCTTCAATTGCCCGGTAAATCCTGGGCAATTGCCCTAGTAATGAATAATCATAATATGCAAGACCGTTAGTGACCTCATCGACAACGTTGAGTCGACTGTAGCGTATCATACTTGTTTGCCACAGGGCGAGAACTGTCCTTCGAATTTGGTCTTTAATCTCATTGTGTTCGTCTGGCGTTAGGTCAGAACGTTCGCATTGAGCTAAAAGAGCAGATATAGCTAATTCATGACGCATTGTGCTTTTTCGTCGTACTTCAGTTGGGTGAGCGGTCAACACAGGAAGTACATGTGCATCTTTGAAGAAAGCACGTAATTCTTCAGCTTCAATTCCGGCCTGTGAAGCTTGTGTCATTACGTTAGCTATTGTACCTCTTCTTGGTGGGTCTCCAGCCCTATCGTGGCTGCGGGTTCTTCGTGTATGATGCAGGTCCTCGGCAATGTTTGCTAAATGAGAAAATAAGCTAAATGCACGTACTACATCCACAGTTTCTTTTGGGTCAAGTTGGTTAAGAAGCTCTTGTAACTCAAGTTTTGCTGGTTCGTCGCTGTCCCGGTGAAAGCGCACAGAGGTTTGACGTATCATTTCAACGATGTTGTAGGTCGCTTCGCCATTCTGTTCACGAACAGTATTACCTAACAAACGACCCAAAAGACGAATATCGTCACGTAGAGGGGCATCTTTATCAGCATCTAATAGATTTTTAGGCATTTAAATCTCGATAGTTAACATTTACACGAAAAGAGACAAAGTTATCGGCAGTTTTTTAAGCTTTTTATTTCCAAGAGGCAACGGCAGCTTAAATAAAGACTGTAAATAAATATGTTCAATTCATAATTCCTGGGTAATAAGAATTGATTAGTATGTTACTCCATAACAAGCAAATAGTATCTATGGCTCGAGCAGAGTGCCAAAGATATGGTTTTTTAAGTTGGGAGCATAGTTTAGTTATGTTTTTCAGCCAAAATTTTTTTTAAAATCAACCTCAAAAGAGGACATTATTACTTGTCTCGTAACTAGACAAACGTTTTTGTGCATATACTAAATAAGGGCACAGTTATCTCTAAATTTTATCTCTTTTTAGCATAAGGATTGGCATTTTTTTTGGCGTGTAAGCGTAACGGCACGCCAGGTAACTTAAAATCCTCCCTTAATGAATTAACTAAGTAACGCATGTAGGACTCCGGTATTTTTTCAGGGCGACTTGTAAATACAACAAATGTTGGTGGACGTGTTTTCGCTTGAGTTATGTAACGCAACTTTATACGTTGGCCACTAGTAATAGGTGGCGGATGATTTTCAATTATTCCATCAAGCCAGCGATTAAGTGCCGCTGTGGGAATACGCTTGTTCCATAGGTCATAAAGACTCATAACAGTAGGTAAAAGACGATCAGTACCATAGCCATTCTTGGCAGATAAAGCCACTATTGGGATGCCACGTGCCTGTGGAAAGGACGTTTGAAGCCGGTCACTAAGCTTTTGAAGGGTTTTCTTCTCTTCCTTTACTAAGTCCCATTTATTTACAACGATAATCAATACACGTCCCTCAAATATTACTCGACGTGCAATAGTTAAATCTTGCTTTTCAAGCAGATAATTGGAATCTAAAACCAATGCAACTACTTGTGCAAATTTAATAGCTCGAAGTGAGTCACCGGTTGACAGACTTTCGATTTTCTCACTAATCTTGGATTTTTTTCGTAAACCTGCCGTGTCGACTAGCTTGATTTCTTGGCCTTTATATTCCCATTTGATACTAATAGCATCTCGAGTAATACCGGTTTCTGGCCCAGTTAGCATACGATCCTCACCAAGTATACGGTTCACTAGTGAAGATTTGCCGACATTCGGGCGTCCGACAATTGCCATGTTGATTGAGTGATTGGCGAATTTGTCTTCAAAGCAGTTGTCGTCGTTATGTTGTCGTTCAGTAGTAGTTTTGTAATCGTTAACTTTGATGTACGGTAGTAGTGCATCGTATAGCTCTGATAGACCTTCCCCGTGTTCAGCAGAGAAGGCGATTGGTTTACCTAGACCCAAACTGTGTGACTCGACTAGTCCATTGAAACCTGCTCGGCCCTCACATTTGTTTGCGATTAGTATCAACGGTACGCCTTGGCGGCGTATCCATCTTCCAAAGTGTGTATCTAGTGGCGTTATCCCAGCCCGTGCATCAATTAACATCAGAGCGACGTTAGCTTTGTCCAATGCAAGACTGGTTTGTTTTCGCATGCGTGCTTCCAGTGATCCAACTGTAGCATCTTCTAGTCCAGCAGTATCTATAATGGAAAATTCTATATCTGATATACAGCCCCTACCTTCTCGACGGTCGCGGGTAACGCCTGGTGTATCATCTACAATAGCAAGTCGTTTTCCAACCAATCTGTTGAATAGAGTCGACTTGCCGACATTTGGTCGTCCAACGATGACAATTGTAAAGCTCATATTCTTAATTCTGGTGATAGATTAGCGGTAGACTATTAGATTGGCATTGTCCCCAAGAAAATAAACGCTTCGTCCAGCAATTACTGGCGGTAATGAAATTCCAGATGGCATCTCAACACTACCCATAATTTGTCCGTCATAAGGGGATATGGAATAGACTTGGCCCTGAGAACTAGTTAAAAGTAGACGATCACTAGCTAAAATTGGACCATTCCAGACAATTGTTTCGTCTTTTGTTTTTTGATCCGTATATTGAGGCAAAGCTTGCACCCAGTAAATTAAGCCATTTTTGCGTGAAAGGGCAATGACTTCAGCATCGTTAGTTAAAAGAAAAATGTAATCACCAGCAACCCATGGGTTGGATAGTCCCCCGATTTCCTTATCCCATATGCGCCTTCCACTTCGCAAATCAATTGCTACCATCATACCGCCATGGTAAATGGCAAAAACTTGACCACGATCAATAATTGGCTGACCGCGAATGTGAGCAAGGGTCGAAACTACGTTAATTTTCCTCGTCGTTAGAAGGGCCTCAGTCCACAATACTCGGCCATTTTCTACTTTAAGAGCAACAAGTTCTCCAGAAGGGAAGGGCGCAACTACTACCCCGTTGTCCACAGCAGGACTAGCACCGCCTAATAGACTAGCAATTTCAGAAATACCAATGTAATTCCAAAGTTCATCACCAGTTGTTCCGTTTAATGCATAAAGGCGACTATCTATGGTCATGGCGAAGACACGTCCGCTTCGTACAGTTGGTGCGCTACGCATAGGACCAGGTAGCGTGGTACGCCAGATTATTTTTCCATCACTTGCATTTATCGCAATAACCTGTGCAAAGCCTGTTGTAGCATAAATTTTACCATCTTCGAATGCAATTCCACCTCCCATGTGGCCGTCATTTTCTTCATCAGGGGTTAATGGGGTACGCCAAAATTGTTTGCCAGTTTTGACGTCGAAGGCGCTTATGTTGGATGAAGCATCCATTGTAAAGACCCTGCCAGCGGCGATTATCGGTGTTCCTATCAATCTTAGCTCATCACTGGCCCCAACCCCGATATCGGAGGACCAAGCAAAGTTAATATTTTCATTTATTTCTATATGGTGCATCGCATGATTGGCATAACCCCCTGATTGGGGCCAATTCTCATTGGTAGAGGGTGGAGGTAATAAAATATCCATCCCAGATAATTCGGGATCTGGGCTTAAAGACCGTTGATGTCTTAGAACTGAAATTCGTTCACCTGGAAGTGGAACTTTTAGCTCGTCGCCAAACAACCCACCGGGTTCTGTTAATGCTTCGCAACCAGTCAAAGCCAAAGAACTAGCGAAAAATATAATCTGTCCAAAGGCTTTAACTTTAAACACATTGTTTCTCTCAACTCTCATCTTCTTTTCCCTTTATTCGGCTATTCCAGTAAGCAATTCTCTTGCTCGCAGTCGAATACCCTTGGGTGTTGTTTCATCGTCTATTAATGCGGTGAATAATTTTCGTGCTTTGGTTGTATTACCAGATTCTTTGGCAATAATTGCAATCAACTCGCGTGCAGTATAACGCCATGGATTTTTATCGTCTGATAGCGGAGCAAGAGAATTTGTCAAAGATGTTATATCTTGATTGATGTTCAATTGCTGGATTGTTCTAAGTAGAATTGCCAGATCACGATAGATGATATCCAAAGAGCTATCATTGGCTAATTTGTCATAAGCAGCAGTTGCTCCTACAATATCCCCCCCGTTAGCCATCAGGGCAGCCGCACGAAATCCAGCAAGCATTTGATAGCCTTGAGTAGCCTCGTCCTGAAAAATTTTTAGAGCGTTGAGAGCTTGTTCTCCGTCTCCTTTTTTTGTTAACTCAAATATAGTAGCAAAGCGTTCACCAAGATGACCACGATTAGTTAAATCATAATTTTGCCAGACTTTGTAACTTGCTACAGTAGAAATAATTATAAAAACAACGCCGATTAAGACTTTTCCGTAGCGCTTCCACAATATAGAAAATTGGTCTTTACGCAACTCCTCTTCAATTTCGCGCATTATGCCTTCTTGAATTGGCTCAGACACTTTTTTTCTCCATGATTTAAAATTATGATCTTTTATTATATTCTAAAATATCTTCCTAAAGTAGGGAAGGCAAACACACTTTATGAGTTTTTACCAATCCACTTTATGGAACAGCCCATTGAGGGAATTTGATGTGTCGGTCCTTTTCCTGATTTTGCCACCTCAACCATAGCCTCATATAGCTCACGTTTTGCATTCTTGGAACTTGCCTCTTTTCTTGAAGAGTCAAAACGACCTCTGTATCTAAGCTCTAAATTTTTATCAAAGCCAAAGAAATCTGGAGTACACACAGCATCATAAGAGTGTGCAGTATGTTGTGTAGGGTCAATTACGTAGGGAAAAGTAAAGCCGTATTGATTACTTATATATTTCATGTTGTTGAAAGAATCTTCAGGATATTCACTCGGGTCATTTGACATGATGCCCACGACGCCAATTTCAATTTTCTGCAATTCTCTAACATCTCGCACCAAACGATCAAGAATAGCTTTCACGTAAGGACAGTGATTGCAAATAAACATCACGATAGTACCATTTTTGCCTCGCACACTTTCGAGGTTGTGTGTTTTTCCATCGACCCCTACGAGTGAGAAGTCCCGAGCTTTCCAACCAAAATTACAAACTGGAGTTTTCGTGGAAACCATAAATATTATTTCCTGATTAAAACAATAATCTAAAATTCTTGTTTAGATTAAAAAAAGATATATTGAAGTAATTTTCATAAAAGATAACTTACGGTAACACAAGCTACTCATTATTATTTTTCATAAAAATAAACCAATAAAAATATTTAACGTAAATTAACCGCGTTTTAACCGTAATGATTGCATTATTAATACTATAGAAAGAGCGGAAAATCTAAGGAGTTTTTTAGGCATGCGATCTCTCTTTATACTGGTTATTATTGGATGCATTAGTTCATGCTCTTTTTACCCCCCCATTGCAGCAGTCGAGGGTATTTCAGCAGTTGGTACCGGCAAGACTGCAAGTGATCATTTTATTTCGTTTGCTAGTGGCATGAATTGTTCAACAATTCGAACTAATACTGGACGCACTTATTGTGAAGAACAAGAACCCAATCCGACGGCTAAAGTTTGGTGCTATCGAACGATTGGTAAAGCTGTGTGTTATGATAGACCAGATCCATATCAGGGAAATCAACGAAAAATGGGTAACAATAATCACAATGTGGATTGACTAAAAGATGGATACTGCAACATTTTGCGGGTGTATTTTATTTAGTTGTTATTTTTAGTTTTCTCTATCTTTGTGGTGAGTTAGGGCTGATTCTAGCCTCTGCCAACTCTCTTCATTACCGGGCAAACCAAAACGTAACCATTTAGGTTCAAGACGGAATTGACGTACCATTATACCACGTTCGGCAAGACTTTGATATATTGCTCCTCTTCTACTTGTTGAAACAAGTCGAAATAAATATGTACCGCCCACAACTTTTAAATTAAAAGCTTTAAGAACTTCGTCAAGACGTTCACTTGCAAGCTTCAGCTGAAGAAGTGTTTGCTGCCTCCATTCAATGTCTAAAAGAGCTACTTCACCAATCATAATAGCTGGAGTTGAAACAGCCCATGGACCAAGTAAGGAGGAAAAACTTTCGGCTATGGCAGGGTCTGAAATTGCAAATCCTAGACGCAAACCAGCAAGGCCGTAAAATTTTCCAAATGACCGTAAAACAATGAGACCAGGTAAACCAACTGAACTAGCTATGCTTAATTCAGGTGATACATCGCAAAATGCTTCATCAACAATCAACCAACCACCTTTCTTGGCTTGGCTCTCGGCAAGGCGCTTAAGGTCCTTTGGTTCATGTTGTTGTCCGTCAGGATTATTGGGATTCACCACAATTACAACATCTGAATTTTTTTCTACGTGTTTTAGATTATTAGCTTCTATAACCTTGTGGCCTGCGTTGTGCCAGCATAAGGCATGCTCATTGTAGGTTGGAGAGATAACAGAAACATTTCCCGAGGGGCGCATACGAGGAAGCCATTGAATTAACGATTGCGTACCGGGCGCTGCCGTGATCAGATTTGGATTGCTAACCCCGTAGCACGTTGCTGCAGCACGTCTTAGTTTGCTCAGACTTGAAGCACTTGGTAAGGATCCCCAATTTCCCAAGTCTAGCTTTCTTGGAACATAAGGTTGCGGATTAATGCCTGTGGAGAGATCAAGCCAGCCTTGTTTTGGGCGTCCATAATGATCCTCAAGTGTCTGAGGATCACCTCCGTGCTCCTGTTTAACCAAGGTCATTTTGAATATCCTATTTTTTAAGCTCATTGAACTGGACGATCTCGCCATTCAAATCACAAGTTGTTTCGGCCAATTTTAGAAAATATTCTGTTACCTCTTCCGGCGGCTTGATAAGCTCGGGGTTTTCACCAGGATAGGCAATGGGACGCATGTTGGTTCGGGTAGGCCCAGGATTTAGAATATTTGCTTTAATATTACTTTTTCTATTTTCTGACGCATAAGTTCTAATCATGGTTTCTAATCCTGCTTTAGAAACAGCGTAGGCACCCCAAAAAGGCCATGTTCCTTGGGTCACAGTTGATGATACAAAAATAGCACGCCCAGCTTCTGAAGCCCTGATTAGAGGATCAAAGTTTCTGAGCAAGCGGTGGTTGGCAGTAAGGTTTACGTTCATCACTTCTTCCCAGTCTTTAGGACTGACTTGGGACATAGGACTCAACGATGTTAAAATACCAGCATTCCCTACCAGAATATCCAGACGTTTAAAACGTTCATAGACTCCAACAGCCATTTGCTCGATAGCCTCAAAATCACGTAAGTCCAGTGGTGCAAGTATAGCATTATGACCGGTTAACCTAAGTATTTCGTCATCGAGCTCCTCAAGAGCCCCTTGTGTACGCGCAGAGAGTATAAGCTGGGCACCTTCCTGAGCAAAACGCAAGGCAACAGCTCGGCCGATCCCTCTGGACGCACCAGTGATGAGGGCGATGCGTCCTTTTAAGCGTCCTTGTAACATTTTTAATCCCTAGTTTTTAACAGTGACAATTGTTTAGGGGCACTTCCATCCTCAAGGTCAGAAAGACGAATGGGATAGTCTCCACTGAAACAAGCATCGCAAAATTGTGGATTTTTAATATTGCGTCCTTTCTCACCAACTGCGCGATAAAGACCATTGATTGAAATGAAATGTAAACTATCAACACCAATCACCTTACGCATAGAGTCAAGATCATGAAGATGAGCCATCAGCTCTTCGCGTTCTGGTGTGTCAATACCATAAAAGCAGGGATTAGTTATAGGAGGTGAGGATATGCACATGTGCACTTCAGTTGCTCCTGCGGTGCGGACCATATCAACAATTTTAATGGAAGTTGTCCCGCGAACAATAGAGTCATCAATGAGGACAATGCGCTTACCTCTCAAAAAGTGGGCATTAGCATTGTGCTTCAGCTTAACACCAAGATTGCGGATTTGTTGGGTTGGCTCAATGAAAGTACGTCCAACATAGTGATTACGGATTATACCTAGTTCAAATGGAATGCCTGACTGTTCAGCGTAACCTAGGGCAGCGGGTACCCCTGAGTCAGGGACTGGCACGATCACATCCGCATCAATATCACTTTCTTTGGCCAGCTCCATGCCAATTCTTTTTCGAATTTGGTATACGTTGCGTCCTTCTAAGTAGCTATCTGGACGAGCAAAATAGATATATTCAAAAACACAGAATTTAGGCAATATCGGCAAGAATGGCTTGAAGCTAAGCATGCCATTTTTATTAATAACTACTAATTCCCCGGGTTCGACATCACGCACAAACGTGGCACCAATAATATCTAGTGCACAAGTTTCGGAGGCTAGAATGATGGACTCACCTATCCTACCTATAACTAGTGGTCGTACACCTCTCGGGTCTCGCACACCAATAATTTTTTCTTGGGTCATGGCAACAAGTGAGTATGCCCCTTCGACTTGACGTAAGGCGTCAATTACTCGTTCAACTACATTTGTTGCTTTGGACATTGCAATGAGGTGAATAAAAGTCTCAGTATCACTGGTTGACTGAAAGATACAGCCACGCTGAACAAGTGCTTTACGAATGGCATAAGCGTTGGTTAAATTGCCATTGTGCGCAATTGATAGACCACCGAATTTAAAGTCAGCGAATAGAGGTTGAACGTTTCTGAGGGCTTTGTCACCAGACGTAGAGTATCTTACATGGCCAATTGCCATGTTTCCAGGCAGTGTTGCTATAACATCCTCTGAATTGAAATTGTCCCCAACATGTCCCAATGCACGGTGAGAATTAAATTGGTTTCCATCATATGATACTACACCCACAGCTTCTTGTCCGCGGTGTTGTAGGGCATGAAGACCAAGCGCTGTGTGAGCTGCAGCGTCAGGATGGTGGTAAATGCCAAAAATTCCACATTCATCACGGAACTGGTCAAAGTTATTGCCTTGGAAAATTGTTTTAGTGTTTTTTAACATAAAATAGTAAGTACCAATTAGTTTTTGGAACTATTGTCAATGAGACGTTCCATATCATTGCGTATTTTCCTTCCATAGCCATCGAGGGTTTTTGTTTCGTTACTTTTTGGCTTAGGAGAAATTAGTCCTTCTAGAATCTTTTGTCTCTCGATCAGCTTATTAGCATTCGTAACTGCTTTGTCAGCTGAAGATTCAACTTTTTCTGGAATCAAAGTACGTAGCTTCTGAGAGCCAATCTCAATGAGAGGCATGGTGCGAGCATTTCTTATCCAATCCGGTTGGTCAATTATAGGTATCATCCAATTGATTGCTAAATATAAAAGGCATATTAAGAAACCACCTCTAGCAAGGCCAAATAAAAAACCGAGAGAGCGATCAAGTGCGTTCAGGGTGCTGTTCTGAACGCGTTTGGATATTGCCCTACTTAAGATGGACAAAATTACAAGTGATGCAACAAATATAATAATACCCGTTGCCAGATCGGCTGCGAGTTCAATGGATATTATCTCGCGAACAAATGGCTTTGCAATTGGAAATGAATAAATTGTGATCAATCCACCTCCGACCCAACCAGCTACGGAGAGAATTTCATGAACTAAACCTCGTGTGTAGGCCAGAAATGCTGATATCAGTAATATAACTGTTACTGCTATGTCGGTGATGTTAACGGGCATATTATCCATTATATTTACCTTCAACATGGCCGTTATCTTTGGTCCTTTTTGTTGGTGGGTTAAATAGAGAAAGCAATTCAGCAAGATGTTCAACTTCTCTTATTTTCAGTTTACTTTTGGGCGTTGCCCCTTTATTTTTACTTCGATTTTTAGGCACGATAGCATGCGTAAAACCAAGCTTGGTTGCTTCTTTCAGGCGCGCGTCTGTATGCGAAACTGGCCGAATCTCACCAGAAAGACTGATTTCGCCAAAAACTACCGTTTCAGACGGCGCAGAAATACCACTCAACGAAGATGCTAAAGATGTGGCAACTGCAAGATCAGCTGCTGGCTCAGACACACGTAGCCCTCCTGCGACATTTAAGTATACGTCGTTGGCACCAATGGCAAGACCGCACCTTGACTCAAGTACTGCTATGACCATTGCTAAGCGAGCAACATCCCAGCCGACAACAGCCCGTCGTGGAGTACCTAATATGGTTGGAGAAATTAAAGTTTGTATTTCTATCAGCACTGGACGTGTTCCCTCGATGCCCGCAAAAACTGTTGCTCCGTTAATATCTCTTCCATGATCAGACATAAACAAAGCAGATGGATTGTTTACCTCCATTAACCCCCGATCAGTCATTTCAAAGACGCCGATTTCGTCTGTCGGGCCAAAGCGATTCTTTACGGCACGTAATATGCGAAACTGGTGGCTACGTTCCCCTTCAAAATATAATACCGTATCGACCATGTGCTCCATGACCCTGGGGCCAGCAATCTGACCATCTTTTGTCACATGTCCGACAAGTATAATTGTGAAGCCTATTCTTTTGGCTAAACGAATTAATTCTTGAGCTGAGGTTCGAACTTGGGTCACAGTCCCCGGTGCAGACTCGAGGCTGTCTATAAACATAGTTTGGATTGAATCGATTATTACGACTTCTGGTGTGTCGTCAATATTCAAGGAAGTTATAATATCGCGAATTGACGTGGCAGCTGCCAATTGAACATTGGTTTTTACCAGGCCTAGGCGTTCAGCACGAATTCTTATTTGTTCGATGGCTTCCTCACCTGATATGTAAGCAACATGGAATTTTTTTGCCAAGGAAGCAACAGCCTGAAGAAGAATTGTTGATTTCCCTATGCCAGGGTCACCTCCAACTAAGAGGGCAGAACCTTGCACAAGTCCACCACCACAAACTCGATCAAACTCACTGATGCCAGTAATACGGCGAGGTGGGGCTTTACTTTGACCTTGTAGAGGAACAAATTTTATTTTTGATCCTTTTTTGGGCCCTAAGCCCCTTGGTGCGTGCTCTGTAGTGACCTCCTCAACGAGCGTATTCCATGCGCCGCAATTGTCGCAGCGTCCACTCCACTTGGCGCTAATAGCACCACAATCTTGACAGACGTATTGGCTTGATTTTTTTACCAATGAAAGTCCTTAGGAAAAGGATATTTAAACAAAGTAAATGATTTACGGGATTCCACCACAAATAACAAGGTGGCATACCGAATCATTTTTTTGTCGTTTATCTTACATACCAGATATAGAAAATTTAATAACAACTGCAAAAGAAACTGACTCTCGACATAGCAATGACATAATTTTAGTTTGTTATGTTCCATGATTTTTGTTTGAAGTTGCCAGTTGGAGAATTATTTTGTTTTGTGTTCTGATGTAACCATCAAGCTTCAATTCATAAAAAATGAGAAAATATGATTGAAATAGGTTATTGATCCCATAAACTAAATCCAATCTTTCAGATCCTGGTATTATGATGATACGATCACATCTTACAGTTTTTAATTAAGAGGCGCATCATGACAACTCACATCGCAAAGGCATATGATATACTGGTGCTTAATTGTCCTAAATTGGTTTTAGCTCTGTTGCTTTTAATTTTAATCTTCTTCGGCTATCACACAAAAGACTTTAAATTAGATGCATCAGCGGACACTTTGTTGTTAGAGGAAGATGTTGATCTAAGTGTTTTTAGAAAAATAAATGAGCGTTATCCTAGCAATGAATTGCTCATTGTTACATACACGCCTTATGAAGATCTCTTCACGGATCAAGCTCTAAAGCCTATGATCCAAATGCGTGATGAGCTTAAAAAAGTGGCCAGAGTTAGTGCAGTTTTTTCCATTTTGGACGCTCCTTTATTTGAAAGCTCTGATGCAGATATTCAAGAAATGCTCAAGAATATGCCAAGCTTAGAAAAGCCATCCGTAGATCGTTCCAGGGCTCGAGAGGAGCTTGTAAAAAGCCCAATTTATCGCAATCTCATTATCAGCGGTGATGGCAAGACCACCGCTTTATTATTAGAAATGGCACCAAATACTCAGTTTGAGCGTTTACAGAAATCTAGAGGACTGCTTCGCAAAAAACACAGAAATTATGAGCTATCGGATGCTGAAATACAAAATTTAGATCGTATCTCCGACGAATACAATCTGGTACGAGATGAAATGAGTGCACAAAGGCACAGAGATATAGCCCAAATAAGGAGTATCATAGCACCATATCGCCAGTACGGTGTACTTCATTTAGGTGGGTTACCAATGATTACAGACGACATGGTTACTTTCGTACAAAGTGATCTGATGGTCTTTGGTGCGGGAGTTTTAGCTTTTCTTGTTATTATACTTACTATGATTTTTCGTCAATTTCGTTGGATTGTACTTCCTCTTCTTAGTTGTTTCTACTCAGGCATAACTATGATAGGTGTCCTGGGCTTATTTGGTTGGATGGTTACCGTCATATCATCTAATTTTCTTGCTTTAATGCTTATAATTACAATTTCTATGAATATTCATTTGATTGTACGTTATATTCAACTACAACGTGATAACCCTACTGATGATCAGCTAGCGCTTGTAAGGATGACTATTCATAAGATGGTTAAACCTTGTCTGTATACAGCTCTTACATCCATTATAGGTTTTGGTTCTCTTGTCGTTAGCGATATTAAGCCAGTCATTGATTTTGGCCTGATGATGAGTGCTGGTTTGACGGTTACTTTCTTGACCTCGTTTCTTTTATTTCCCACTATGCTGTTGATCATTGGTAAAAAAGAGTCAACTAGTCGTGGGGGAAGTGTGCGTTTTATGCTCCCACAATATCTTGCATATTTGACTGAATTTCATGGTAATAAAATTTTAGCCCTGTCAATTATCTTAAGTATTTTAAGTGTTGCTGGAATCTCTATGCTTCGTGTTGAAAATAGTTTCATCAATTATTTTAGTAAAGATACAGAAATTTACCAAGGCCTCAAGCTCATTGACGATGAGCTTGGTGGAACAACACCTGTCGAAGTGCTGATTAAATTTGAGGATGATGTGGAAGATCTTACGGCCGAAGATCTAGCAGAGATGACCGAAGATGAAATTATGGAGGAACGTGCGTTTATCGAAGCAATGCGCACCCAGCCAGAGTTATGGTTTACACCCACTAAGATTCGACTCATAAAAAAAGCTCATGACTACTTAGATGGATTGCCTGAGATTGGTAAGGTTCTCTCTTTGGCATCATCTGTCCGAGTTGTAGAAAAAATTGCAGGAAAAGAACTCGAGGGACTGGATTTGGCAGTTTTGTATAACAAGGTACCTGCTTCGGTAAAAAATAGTCTTATTAACTCATACATTTCTATAGAAAATAACGAGGCTAGAATTGTGGCACGGGTGTTGGACAGTCAACCGGATCTGCGGCGCAAGGAGTTGCTTGAAAAAATCAATTCTGACTTGAGCAAGCAAAATAATTTTGAACTACTATCTGATTACAAGCTTTTAGTTAATGATGTGACTGTAAGTGGACTGCTTGTACTTTATAATAACATGTTACAGAGTTTGTTCTCATCTCAAATTAAATCTATTGGTGTAGTTATGCTTGGTATTGGCATAATGTTTTTAGTTTTATTTCGTTCGTTTGCTTTATCAATCATTGGTATTTTGCCGAATCTCCTTGGTGCTTTAGTTGTCTTGGGATTCATGGGCTGGGTGAAAATCCCCATGGATATGATGACTATTACCATTGCAGCAATTACAATAGGTATAGCTGTCGATAATGGCATTCACTACATCTATCGTTTCAGGGAAGAATTTGCGATAACGGGTAGCTATGAAAAGACTTTAAACATCTGCCATTCAAACATAGGAAAAGCAGTGTTTTTTACCACTATGACCATCATTTTTGGGTTTTCCATATTAGTATTATCGAACTTTATTCCAACAATATATTTTGGCTTGTTGACTGGGGCGGCAATGCTAATTGCTCTTTTGGCTGCTCTGACAGTACTGCCAAAGTTGATTTTAATATGGAAACCTTTTGGTCGGGTTGAGGTCTAACTGTTTTCTCTAAAAACACGTTGAAAACGTGGTCCTAGCGAGGTCAGTAGCTCATAGGCTGAGGTGCATGCGGCTTTGGCTATATCGTCTACTGGGTTCATAGGTCCAATCAAGTCTATCAGAGCGCCAGGGTAGACTAAATGCCTAGGAACATTACTAACATCAAAAGTTGTTAAATCCATGGAGACACGTCCAACAAGTGGCACACAGATATTACCTAGGAACCCAAAACCATTATTACTTAGTGATCTGTGGTAGCCATCTGCATAGCCAACCCCAACCGTAGCGATCCGGCCTTTTTTCTTGATTTTGTAAGTTGCACCATAGCCAACGCACTGTGGTGCATTAACTTCGCGAACCTGTAAAATTTTTCCTTGTAATTTAATTACTTGGTGCATTGGGTTGGGTTTGCCTGGGGTTGGGTTGATGCCGTAAAGTGCTCCTCCGGGTCGGGCTAGATTAAAATGATATTCTTCACCAAGGAATATTCCTGAAGAGTTTGCCAATGATGTTTTACAGCCTGGAAAAAGTGTTAGGGCCTTTTTAAACTTTTCTAGTTGATCTAAGTTCATCCCCGTTTTTGTGTCTTCTGAACAAGCAAGATGGCTTATTATGTGGGAAATGTTCAAGCCGATAGTGCGTCCGGGCTCTTTCTTCAGGGTTTTAAGCTCTTTTGGGGATAATCCTAACCGTGTCATGCCAGTATCAATATGGATATCAGCTGGAGCTTGTGGGTACTTTTCTAACCAATACTTAATATCTTCCAAAGAGTTTAATAAAGGAATTAAGTTATGTTCTACCAGTACTTGTCCGGTTAGCATGTGGCCACCAAGGATATGAATTTTGGCATCAACGCAGCTATCACTTAGAGCTTTGCGAAGATAGATACCTTCATCAATAATAGCCACAAAGAATTCCTTGCAGCCTGCTTTGCACAATTGTATGGCTGCACGGGCTGCGCCAAGTCCGTAGGCTTCAGCTTTGATAACAGCAGCGCAATCAGCACCATTAAGTCGGCTTTTTAATTGCTGCCAGTTAGCTGTAAGCTTAACCAAATCTATAGTAAGAATACCGGTGCTGGTTTCAGAGCTATTCATAAAACAAATTAGTAGCTGGGTTGGTGAGTATGTTCAAGATCGCTGAAGCGAGTAAATTTGCCCATGAATTGTAGTTTGACTGTTCCTACAGGACCATGGCGTTGTTTCGCAATAATGAGCTCAGCTATGTTTTGGACTTTTTCAAGTCGTTCTTCGTTACGTTGCTGGCGAAGAAAGAATTTTTCATCATTTTCATTTTCGTGTTGAGTTGAAACTTTTCGTTCTAAATAATATTCCTCACGAAAAATAAACATCACAACGTCTGCATCTTGTTCGATAGAACCAGACTCACGCAAATCGGAAAGCATAGGGCGTTTATCCTCACGCTGTTCAACAGCTCGTGACAATTGAGAGAGTGCAATAACCGGCAGATCGAGTTCCTTCGCTAGCGTCTTCAAGCCTCTGGTAATAGCAGACACTTCTTGTACGCGCCCATCATTGCGCGAGATTCCAGACCCTGTAATAAGTTGTAAATAATCAACTACAATCAAGCCCAAGTTATGTTGACGTTTTAATCTTCTCGCACGTGTTCTGAGTGCACTAACTGTCAGGGCTGGGGTGTCGTCTATAAAGATTGGAATGTCATGTAAGGCCTGGCTTCCTGCTACGAGTCGATCAAATTCTGGAGATGTAATTTTCCCCTTGCGAATGCTGTCAGAGGAAATTTGTGTTTGCTCTGAGATAATACGTGTTGCTAATTGTTCCGCAGACATTTCAAGTGAGAAAAAACCTACTACCGCACCTTGTTCTCCTTTTGACTGGTGGTGGGTATATGCTGCGTTAAAAGCTATATTAGTGGCTAATGCTGTCTTTCCCATAGAGGGTCTACCTGCGAGTATTAAGAGATCTGATGGGTGCAGTCCTCCCAATATAGAATCCACATCAATTAATCCCGAGGTCACTCCTGCAAGGGCACCGTCTCGTTTATGCGCACCCTCGGCCATTTCCAAGGCTGTAAGAATAGATGCTTTAAATGGTTGAAACCCTCCTTCGAATTTCCCATTGGTAGCTAGTTCATAAAGATTTTGTTCTGCGTACTCAATTTGCTGCGTTGCATCATCCTCTACATTTTCCTTGTATGCGCGATTAACAACGTCTTCGCCAATGTCAATCAGGGCACGTTTGACATGCAAATCATAAATAATACGCCCGTATTCTCCTGCATTGATAATTGAAACCATGCTCTCTGCTAATTCTACTAAGTAAGCAGTTCCACCAATTTCAATGAGGCTATCGTCTTGTTCAAAAAGTCTCTTTAATGAAACTGGGTTGGCAATCTGACCTTTCTCGATTAAACGCGAGCACGCGTCATAAATTTTTCCATGTTGGGCAATGATAAAATGTTCTGGTAGCAAAAACTCTGAGACCTTCTCATAAGCTCGATTATTAGCAAAAATAGCCCCTATCAGGGATTTTTCTGCCTCAATATTTTGAGGTAAACTACGAAAACTAGCATTTGTTTGCTTATCGTTTTCGTTTGTAGGTGGTGGTATGGGTGATAATGACATGGGATGAACCTACAAAGATCGGCTCCGCTCGTCTTGAAGAATCTTCTGTGGATTGTGTGGATATCGGGGACACTTTAGTTTTATATAAAGTTGGTCATTAAAACGGCGCCTCAATTAAACAGGGCGCCGTTTCAGTTTATAGATTGAATTTTTTAGTCAGTTTGTTTTTCTTCGCTTGAAGAAGGATTTTCCACAACTTCATTTTTAGTTGCTTCAGAATTAGATATAGAGTCAGTTTCAGTTAAGGTATCTTCTTTTACAGCTTCAACGTCCTCAGCTTTTTCAAAGACTTCCTCGGCCTTAATTTTGGCTTGTGCTAATTCCTCTTCTTCAATCGACATAACGGCGTGGCCGGTTTTTGCCTGAATTTTTGCCTCTTCTGTGGAGCGTGCCACGTTGGCAGTAATGTTTACTGAAACTTCTGGATGCAGGCTCACTTGAAC
>MDTA01090138.1_pt1 | contig 49703 bp, 49 predicted proteins | sample 811151 | NCBI WGS metagenome assembly MDTA01 (sample SAMN05326648, study PRJNA326480) | marine metagenome | isolation source: seawater | place: Indian Ocean: South | collected 2010
CTATTAGATGAGAATCTAAGTACCGTAATTATGAAACAAGGAAGTCTAGTGACTGGAATTGTTATTGATATTTTGGATAACCACGTTGTGGTGCATGTAGGATTGAAATCTGAAGCGGTAGTACCTGTTTCAGAGTTTTACAATGAGTCAGGCGAACTAGAACTTGAAATAGGTGATGAGGTTCAGTTGACCTTAGAGGCTATTGAAGACGGTCATGGCAATACTCGTGTTTCAAGAGAAAAGGCAATCAAACAAGAAGTATGGAAAAGAATTGAAGACTGTTTAGCTCAAGATTCAATACTAAAAGGATTAATTACTGGTTCTGTAAAAGGAGGGATGACTGTAGATGTTCAGGGGATAAAAGCTTTCCTTCCCGGATCATTAGCTGAAGTTATACCCACCAAAGATTTAGAACACCTCGTAGGAAATTACGAGGAATTTAAAGTAATCAAATTGGATAAAGATAAAAATAATGTCGTGCTTTCCAGAAAAGCCGTCCTGCAGGAGGTAAATTCCGAGGAGAGGGAAAAATTATTATCAACTCTATCTGAAGGCCAGGTAATTCAAGGTGTCGTAAAAAATTTAACAGACTATGGTGCTTTCGTGGATTTGGGTGGAATAGACGGTTTACTTCATATAACCGACATTTCATGGAGCAGAATTAATCATCCCTCTGAATCTATAAAGATTGGCGAAAAGCTAGATGTAAAGGTAATAAAGTACGACAAAGAAGACAAAAAAGTTTCTCTCGGTATCAAACAACTCATAGACGATCCTTGGATAGGTATTGAATCTAAATTTCCACTAAATACTTCTGTCTTGGCTACAGTCACCAATTTAACAGACTATGGCTTCTTTGCAGAAATTGAACAGGGAGTGGAAGGTTTAGTACATGTCTCTGAGATAGATTGGACGAACAAAAATATACATCCCTCTAAGGTTGTCCAATTGAAAGATCAGGTTGAAGTTATGATACTTGAGGTGGATGAAGAAAAAAGAAGAATCTCTTTGGGGCTCAAGCAACTTAAGGAAAATCCTTGGCAAGTTTTCGAGCATACGCACAACGAGGGAGATAAAGTCTCAGGAGCTATAAAATCGATTACAGATTTTGGAGTTTTCATAGAGCTTGAGGGCGGTATCGATGGCCTTGTCCATCTATCTGATATTTCATGGGATGAGAGTGAAGAATCTGCAAGAGCTTTAAATAAAGGTGACATAGTTGAAGCATTGGTTTTGTCAATTGAAGCAGAAAGAGAAAGAATTTCGCTCGGTATGAAACAGCTTGTTTCTGATTCTTTTGGAGATTTTGTTGAGGCAAATAAGAAAGGATCAAGAGTAAAAGCTACCATCGTCGGATCTTCAGAAGATAAGGTTGATTTAGAATTAGGCCAAGATGTAAAAGGATATCTTCCCATGAAAGACTATATCAATTCAATGACAGATACATCTTTAGAAGAGGGTTCAGAAATTGAGGTTGTGATAGCAAATATCAACCGAAAAGACAGAGAAATCATCCTTTCTGTTCGAGCATTAGAAAAGCAAGAGGAAAAAAGTGCACTCAAGGATAATGCTCTTAAAAATAAAGAAATTGAAGAAGCTACGAAATCAAATATTGGCGATCTTATTAAGGCAGAAATGCAAGAAACCGATAAAGAAGATGAATAAATCCGACCTAATAAATAGCATATCAAACAAATTTGATTCGTTTTCAGAAGATGATATTGAGAAATCAATAACTTCTATTCTTAACCTAATCACTCAATCCCTCAGTAACAAGTATAGAGTTGAGATTAGGAATTTCGGTACATTTTCAATAAGATACAGAGAAGAGCGAATATCTAGAAACCCAAAAACAGGCACTTCAGTCTTTGTTGGGGCAAAAAATCATCCTTATTTCAGGGCTTCAAAACTCTTAAAAGAATCTTTAAACAAATAAAAAAGTATAAGTTGTATAGTATCCTTAAATGGAGAGATGCATATGTCAAATGATTTAAAGAATAAAGTTAAACAAACCTTTCTTGATTCAATCTCTGTAAAAAAGGATATCCTTGACGAAGAATCTTATAAAGTACTTTTGGATGCTGGTGACAGGATCGCTAGCTCTATTTCTAATGGCGGAAAACTTCTTCTTTGCGGTAACGGAGGTTCTGCAGCTGATGCTCAACATTTAGCCGCAGAGTTTTTGATAAGGTTAACTTCAGATGTAAATAGAGAGAGTATTCCAGCTCTTTCTTTAGCTCAAGACACTTCTACTCTTACTGCTTGCATAAACGATTACGGGCCAGATAATGTTTTCAAAAGAGTTTTTTCTGCACTCTCTTCGAAAGGGGATACTTTATTAGCCATTTCGACCTCTGGCAACTCAAAAAATATTATTGAAACCCTAAAGTTAGCTAAAGAAAGAAATATCTTTTCTCTAGGTTTTTTGGGCAACGAGGGAGGTGAAGCTCTTGAATATTGTAATGCTGCTTTCATTGTTCCAAGCAAAGTTACTGCCAGGATACAGGAAAGCCATATCACTGCGGGTCATGCATTGTTACAGTATGTGGAAGACCTTCTTTTGGAGAATGGCTGGCTTAAAAAAGTCTAAAAATGTATTTTTTGACGATAATTTCATTAATATTTAGAAATCTAGATGCTTTTTACCTATTAGTTTTTCTTAGACTTAGTAAATTAGCACCGCACCTAGAACTTTTATATTTAGAATTAGAACTTCAGTTTGTTCAAATATTATTATCTCCTGACACATCATGAATTTTTTTAAAATACGTTTAATTCTTCCTCTCCTCTTGATACAGAAGAAATATAAAGATGCATAGACTTAGAAAGAGAATTCATAACAATCTCAAATCTCTTGGTGAGAGTATGCAAGGCTCTCATGTTTCAGAACTTCATGATCGCCGACATCTTGAAAAGAGGGTTATTAAGCATGAAATTTTAAATTATGATTATTCCAAGCAACGAATCAATGAAGAAGTTATAGATTATCTAATAAGAATCCCTGATTTAATCGATCTTAAAAGTTTATTAGAGGCATTATTCGAAGGAAATGCACTAAATCCATCTGAAGATAGAAAAGTTTCTCATACAATCTATAGAGATAAAAGTTTAAGGGATGAATTCAAATTAATATTTTCAGAAAGAGAAAGAATAAAATCTTTTTTAGAGAAAAAACACGTCAAAAAAACGTATAAGAATTTAATTTGTTTAAGTATAGGTGGATCTAGGTTAGGTCCAGAGTTGCTATGTGAATTTCAAGCTTACAATGGACCATTAAAAATTTATTTTTGTTCAAGTTATGATCTTTTAGAGCTGGGCGACATATTAAAGAATTGCGTTCAAAGTGAAACTATAATCTTCGCTTCTTCGAAATCCTTCGAGACTGCGGAAATACTGAAGAATTTAGAACTGATCAAATCTTGGTATGAACAAAAACCTGACATCGATTTTAATGATCACCTTTTTGGTATCTCCGCAAACCAATCAGCAATGTCATCATATGGAATAAAGCAAAGTAATCAATTCAAGATTTTAGATTCTTTAAGTGGAAGATTTTCTATATGGTCTGCCATAAGTTTGCCTGCTTTTATCAATTCAGACTATGGCTCTTATCTTGATTTGCTTGAAGGAGCTCATTTAGCTGATGTGCATACAAGAGAAGCATCTTGGGATTCTAATATTCCTGTATTGATGGCACTTTTGAGTGTGTGGAATACAAGTTCTCTTTATATTAATAATCATGGCATTTTTACTTATGATCACAGATTACGCTCATTGACAAAATACATTTCGCAGTTATCTATGGAAAGTAATGGAAAATCTATGAATTTTGAATCTTTAGAATCACCTTTTTGCACTTCTCCATTAATTTGGGGTGGTTACGGCATTGAATCCCAACACTCAACATTTCAATGGCTTATGCAAGGCAAAACAGAAACATCCTGCGATTTTATTGGAGTAAATGATGGAACAAAGGAGACAGTTGATTCCTATGAAATGCTGCTGTCTCAGGTATTGTCGGTAGCTCACGGAAAAGAGGATTTAAAAAGTCCTTATAAGACAGTAAGAGGGAATAACCCTTGCTCGATTTTGCAACTAAATTCTATTGATCTCCAGAGTTTAGGATTCTTGTTAGCATTGTATGAACATAAAGTTTTTATAGAAGCTTCTATATTAGGAATTGATCCCTTTGATCAATGGGGAGTGCAATTAGGTAAAAAAATAGCTTTAGAATTTAGAAATAACAGAGAAATTTTGAAGGATAATTTCTCCGAGAGCCTCTATCCTAAGTCCTAGTTTATAATTACCTAATGAGTTCAAAAGAATTTAGACCTATTATCTTGGCCGGAGGTGCAGGCAAGAGACTATGGCCATTGTCTACAAAGGAAAGACCTAAGCAATTTATACCTTTATTTAGAGATCTAACGCTTTTTGATTTAACTCTTCAAAGAATAAATAACAGGGATATATTTAAGAAACCTATCATAGTTACCTCTGAAGAGTATCTTTCTTTGGTGGAAGAATCTTTATCTAAAACAGGACTGGAAGTCGAAAAGATTTTTCTGGAGCCAGAGTCGAAGAATACCTTTTCTGCAACAGTTTTGCCTGTGCTTGCTGCCTTGAAACTTAATCAAGAAGAGAGATATATAGTTATGCCATCAGACCACTATATTCCATTCAATAAATCTTTTTACAAAACCTGTACAACAATAAAAAATCAATATAGAAAAAAAGCTCTTACATTATTGGGAGTTGTGCCAGACAATCCGTCTACTGAATATGGTTATATTTCTGTCTCACCATCCAACGATGAAGTCAAAAGTGTTAAATCCTTCATAGAAAAACCAAGATTTGAAGAAGCTAAACTGTTAATCAGACAGCCAAATACATTATGGAATTCTGGGATGTTTTTCTTTGAAGGTAAATGGTTGAACGAATCTATAAAAACAAAGTATCCAGATATATATCCTCTTTTGCAAGAGCTTGTAGCTACTTCGGAGATAAATGAAATTTATTTTTACCTGGATAAGTATAAGTTTACAAAACTTCCAAATACTTCCTTTGATAAAGCATTTGTTGAGTCTAATCAGAAAACTTTTGTAGCAACTTTAGAAGCGGGTTGGACAGATCTAGGTTCGTGGCATGCTTTAAGCAACCTCCAAAAAAAACCAGAGCACGGACTTACGCTTTATGCAGAAGGCGACTACTTAAGAACTGAAAAACCTTGGGGATATTTCGAAGTATTATTTGAAACAGAATTTTCTAAAGTTAAAATTCTTTCTGTCGATCCTGATCAGATGCTTTCAATGCAAATGCATCAGTTCAGAGCAGAAACTTGGCATGTGACTCAAGGAATAGCTACAGTGACAAAAGGAGATACGACTTTCAATCTTTATCCTGGTGAGAGTGTTGCCATTGATAAGAAAGAAAAACATCGAGTCCAAAACTCTGGTAGAGAAATTTTAGAAATAATAGAAATTCAAACAGGAACATATTTTGGTGAGGATGATATTGTAAGATTCGAAGATATCTATGGTAGAAAAGATTTTCACTGAATCTCCGTATACTATTCCAAAAAAGGATAAGGAGATTAAAGATTTGATTAGGGAGATTCCTCGATCTCCTGGCGTCTATAAGTTTCTAGATAATTTTAAAAGTCCCATATATATTGGAAAAGCAAAGTCTTTAAATAAAAGGCTCGCTTCATATTTCCGTGCATCTTATAGATCAGAAAAGATTGACAGATTACTTGAGGCAGCAAAGTTTATTGAATTGTCTATGACAAATACCGAGCTGGAATCCCTACTTCTTGAACAATATTTAATAAAAAACTATAAACCGAAATTCAACGTCCAGTTTAAAGACGACAAAGGGTATCCTTGGATAAAAGTAGAAACACATGACAATTTCCCTGCAGCTAAATCTTATTTGGGAAAGAAAATGGATAAAGGGAAATTTTTTGGACCTTTTCCTAATTCATATGCGGTTAGGGATACACTGAAGTTGGTACAAAAAACGTTTAAGTTGAGAAATTGTTCGAATTCTTATTTCAAAAACAGAAGCAGACCATGCTTACAATATGAAATAGGAAGATGTTCTGCTCCGTGTGTTGGCTTAATAAAAGCAGAAGACTATCAAAATGAAGTTCGGGCTGCTGAACTGCTTTTATCAGGAAGATCGGAGGACCTGGTCCAAGAGTTTTATGGTTTGATGGATGATTTTGCATCAAATAGGGAATATGAAAAAGCCGCGGTGTATAGAGATAGAATATCCGCTCTAAGGGATATTCAACGAACACAAAGCATTGCTGGCTATACTAAGAATAGAGATGCGATCTATATATCCTCTACAAAAGGAAAACGTAAAATAGGAGTTAGCACCGTAAAAGGAGGTTGGGTTACTGGACATAAGAACTTCGTATTAGAAGAAGGGATCGAAGAAGATGAAACGCTAGAAAGTTTTATTAGTCACCACTATTTTTCAAAGAATTGCCCTTCAGTATTGGTTATTGGTCAAGAATTGAAAAATAAGAGTCTTATTGAAAAAGCTTTAACTAGATTCCATCAAAGGAAAATATCTATCATCACTAAGCCCTCTAAAAAAGATAAAGGACTCATGGAAATGTGCAAAGCGAATACCGAGCTTATCCTTAAAAAGGATAAAAAAGATCCTGATATTGACTATAAGATAGATAGTTTAAGGAAAGAATTGCGCATTGAAACAATCGAAAGAATTGAGTCCTATGACGTGAGTCATCATTCTGGTCATAATGCTGTGGCTGGATGCGTTGTATACAGTAAGGATGGGAAGGCCAAGAGTTTGTACAGAACCTACAATATTAGTAAAGAAAATTCTGGAGACGACATAGGATCCATGCTTGAGTTAATAGAGAGGAGATTTTTAAACAAAAAAAATGAACTTCCAAGTTTAATAGTTATTGATGGAGGAAGAACACATTTAATACAAGTACAAAAAAGAATGGCAGAAATGGGATTTTCTTCAGTGAATATCATTTCAATTTCTAAAGGGGTGAGAAGAAAATCTTCATTTGATTCGATTCATTTAGCGAGTGGTGAATCTAAGATAGTAAAAGAAGGCTCTGTTTTCCATAATTTCATTCAAGAAATTAGAGATGAAACGCATAGGTATGCTATTTCATCACAGAAAAGAAAGAGCGTTAAATCTTCGTTAGGCTCCTCCATGGATAATTTGTCTGGAGTGGGAAATTCGAGGAAGAAAGTTTTATTAAGGTATTTTGGTTCGCTAGAACAGATAAAGCGAGCGAGTATAGACGATTTATCCGAAGTCTCCGGGATTGGAAAAATTACGGCAAAGTCGATCTATAAGCAGCTTCATAAATAATTTTGATGGCCAATTACATCACGCTTTCAAGGATTATTTTAATTTTTCCAGTTCTATATCTTGCATCTGAGGAGGCTCTATTCAGCAATTGGGTTGCATTGGCTCTATATGTTATCGCCGGTATTACAGATCAACTTGATGGTTATGTTGCCAGAAAAACAAAAACATCAACTCCGCTAGGAGGTCTATTAGATCTTATTGCAGATAAATTATTGATTTGTTTACCAATACTTTATCTTTTGTCTTCTTTTTCTTATGAAGAGCTAATTTTTCCCTCAACAATAATAGTTGCTCGAGAGTTGATTATTTCTTCTTTAAGACAATTTCTGGCCGAAAGCTTTGGAGAGAATCCCATTAAAGTGAGTTTTATTGCAAAAGCAAAGACATCAATTCAGATTACTGCATTATCATTTTTGATTATCTCTCCTAACTTTGGAGACTATTTTTTTTACCTTACCTCCTTTCTTTTTTGGCTAGCGGCTTATGTTTCATTGCATAGCTTAGTTGGCTACATCAAAACTTACAAAAATCTCATTAAATAGCTGGTCTATTAATTCAAGATATTTAGAATATGCTTCAAGGCTGAGTAGCAAAGTGGTTATGCAGCGGATTGCAAATCCGTCTACGCCGGTTCGATTCCGACCTCAGCCTCAACTAATGAATATATATTCAACAATTAATAGTTTATTATTGAACAACATTAGAGGCTAAAGTATATGTCGCACAAAACCTTAAAAGACGATTTAAGATTAATCGATGAGATTGAAAATATAAGGACAAAGAATAATGTAAATTGGATGGATTTACTGAGGATAGGTATAACCCATGCCCCCGATGAGACAAAAAGGATAATTAAAAAAATTAACTCTGACGATAAAAGAATTTCTGAATTATTTTCAAAACTTGGTGAATGATATTCTTGAAATTATTGATCTATGTATTCTTTTAGAAAGGCAATGAATTCTGATAAAGATATTTTATTAGAATGGACTAACAACCCTTTAACACGAGAAATGTCCCTTGATGACAAAATAGTGTCTTCTAAAGAACATAGTATTTGGTTTGCAAGATCGCTTAAAAAAAGAGGCTCAGAAATATATATTTATGAAAAAAGAGATGAACAAAAAAAAACTCCAGTAGCTAGCGTTAGAATAGACACGAAAGGTAGTAAAAATTTCCTTTCTTGGAACGTTTCAGAAGCAATGAGGAACAAAGGCGTGGGATCAAAAATGTTGAAAGAATTTGTGCAGATTTTCAAAAATGATTACTTTGCGATTATTAAAAAAGATAATTTTGCATCTATGACGATATGTTCTAGGTCAGGTTTTAGAAAGTATTATTCACGGGAAAACATTACATATTGGAAAAATTTTTAAAATGGACAATATGGTTGTAGATCTTAACGGAACCAAAGTTGGCCCAGGTTTTCCTCCTTATTTGATAGCTGAAATATCCGCCAATCATAACGGAAGCTTTGAAAATGCAAAAAAACTTATAAAGCTTGCTAAGGAAAATGGAGCTAACGCAGTAAAGTTACAAACTTACACAGCTGATACCATTACTTTAAATTCAAATAAGAACGATTTCGTAATTCACGAAGGACCATGGGCGGGGCAAACTTTACATCAACTCTATGAAAGCGCCCACACTCCCTGGGATTGGCATGAACCCCTTTTTAAGCTAGCTAAAAAAATTGGAATAGATATTTTTAGCTCCCCATTTGATGAAACAGCCGTTGATTTTCTGGAGAGATTGGGAGCTCCCTTTTACAAAATAGCTTCATTCGAAGCAATTGATATACCACTAATTGAGTGTGTGGCTTCAACGAAAAAGCCTGTGATTATTTCAACTGGTATGGCGGATAAGCAAGAAATAGGTGAAGCCTTAGAAGTTTTGAGAAAATATGGATCAAACAAGATTATCCTTTTACACTGCATAAGCGCTTATCCTGCGCCAACCGAGGAATATAATTTGTCAACTCTAAAAGACTTATCATCCTCTTTTAATCTTCCAGTAGGTCTTTCAGATCATACTGTGAGCAGTCTAGCAGCTTCTATTTCGTTAGCATTCGGTGCTTGCGTAGTTGAAAAGCACTTTACTTTAGATAAGAGAGGAGGAGGACCTGACGATTTTTTTTCTATGGAACCAGGAGATCTAAATAATTTATCAGAAAATTTGATGGATACTTGGAAAGCAATTGGCAGTGTCAATTATGGCCTCAGTTCAAGTGAAGCGGCCAACGTTAAGTTCAGAAAGTCAATATATTTCATAAAAGATATTAAAAGAGGAGAAACAATAACAAAAGATCATATAAAATGCGTTCGTCCAGGATATGGGATGAAGCCAAAATATTTTAAGCAACTTATAGGAAAACAAGTTGAAAAGGATATTAACGCTTTCTCTCCAGTGGAGAAAGAGACAATAAGATGGATTTAATATTATGAATTCTGCCCGGGTGGTGGAATTGGTAGACACAAGGGACTTAAAATCCCTCGAAGGAAACTTCGTGCCGGTTCGAGTCCGGCCCCGGGCACCAAATCAATAACTTGAACTGAATGTCATTAGGTATAATAAACTCAGGTATTTGTAACCTTCTCTCTTTAGAGAATGCTTTGTCTCATCTAGACATACCTTTTGTTACCTCATCAAATAGAGATGAACTGAATCAGTGCTCCAAATTAATATTACCAGGTGTTGGTTCTTTTGATGCTGGGATGACTAATTTGAACAAATTGGGATTGGATGAGTTTATTATAAATAAAGCTGCATCAGGAATAGACATACTAGGGATTTGTCTTGGCATGCAATTACTTTTTTCTTCAAGCGAAGAAGGCGTTCTTGATGGTCTATCCCTCATAGAAGGTAAGGTACTTAAATTCCCCACTAATATCAAAAAGATACCTCATATCGGATGGAATGATCTTCATTACAAATCAGATAATATGAACCTGCTTAAACAAAATCAAAAAAATGATTCTTTCTATTTTATTCATTCTTATTTTGTTGACTGTCAAGATTCAGTAGATTATTGCAGCACTATACATGAAGGGTTTGAATTCAAATCAATGATACAGTTCAATAATATATACGCTACCCAGTTTCATCCTGAAAAGAGTCAAGATGCAGGCCTCAAAATTTTGAAGGAATTTAATAATTTATAAATAATGCTAAAGCTAAGGATAATACCAGTCCTGTTAATTAGAGGAAACACGATTGTAAAATCAGTGGCCTTTAAGGATCACAGAATGATTGGTGACGCGATAACAGCAGTCAAGGTTTTTTCTAATCGAAAAGCAGATGAACTTATTATGCTGGATATAGATGCCTTTGAAAAAGGTATTAATTATGAACTGATCAGAAGGCTGTCTGGTAACGCATTCATGCCATTAACAGTAGGGGGAGGTATAAAATCTTTAGAAGAAGCGGAAGAATTATTTAAAAGCGGAGCTGATAAAATAACAGTGAATACACTATTTCATGAAAATCCCCACGAGGTAAAGAAAATTGTTGATGTTTTCGGTTCACAAGCTGTGTGCCTTTCTTTGGATGTATCTTCAGCAAAAGGCAATTATCTTCCTTACTACAGAGGTGGTAAAATCCAAGGCGCAAACACTCTTGACGAATCTCTAGACTTACTCAAGGAACTAGGCATAGGGGAATTGCTAATTAACTCCATAGACCGTGACGGACTAATGCAAGGTTTTGATCTAGACTTAATTAAAGAAGTGTCGACAAAAGTAGATGTTCCAGTCATTGCTTGCGGAGGGTGTCAAAAACTGGAAGATTTTTGTAATGCAGTAGATTATGGTGCAGATGCGATTGCGGCAGGTAGTATCTTTCATTGGGTAGGTGAAAGTATAATCTCTATAAAAGAATCTATGTTAAATGAAGGCTACAATGTAAGACAGCACTAAAATGATAAATTATTGTAAAAGGTGCCTTTTTCCTGAGACTAAACCTGATCTTTATTTTGATGAGGAAGGCATTTGTGATGCTTGTCACTCTGCTGACCGTAAACATGCTATTGAGAACGCGATTAATTGGTCTGAAAGAAAAGTAAGCTTTGAAAACTTGCTTAATAAAGTCAGATTAAAAAAGCCAACGGGCTATAACTGTATCGTTCCCGTAAGCGGTGGAAAGGATAGTACTTGGCAAGTATATGCCATGAAAGTGATACATAAAATGAGACCATTAGCTGTTACATTTGATCAATTTGATCAAACACCTGAAGGCTTGAGATGTTTAGAGGTCTTAAGATCGATTGGTGTTGATCATGTTCACTTTACTCTGAATCCTAATGTTGTAAAAAAACTTGTTCTCAAGGCTTTTGAATTATTAGGAGACCATTATTGGGTCAATCATGTTGGGATATTTACGGTCCCATATCACTTTGCAGTAATGTTTGATATACCCCTTGTAATGTTTGGAGAGAACCCACAGCTCGAATATGGTGGACCTGAAAAAAGTAGAGATAATATGATTATGGATAGAGCTTGGAGACAAGAATTTGGATTAATGAGAAACTTCAGGGAAGAAGACATGATTGATGACGAAATTTCTAAAGATGATCTAACAATGCTCTATTATCCTTCAGATGAGATAATTGAAAAAAAAGAGGTCATGGGCACTTTTTATGGATACTTTCATAAATGGAATGCAAGAGAGCACCTTGATGTAGTAACTGAATTAGGCTGGAAAGGATTTGATAAGGCCCCGACAGGTTCTTACCTTAATTATGAAAATATTGATATGTACTTCATAGAAATTAGAGAGAGGCAGAAATATCTCAAGTACGGATATGGTAGAGTGACTGATCAATTGAATATTGACATAAGAAATAATGTTATAAGCAGAGAAGAGGCTCTTGGATATCTAGAATTAGATGGGCAGGTAGATGATAACGTGGTTGAAGAATTCTGTGAATATTTGGAGATATCCAAATCAAAATATAACGAAATAATGGATACATTCGTAAATCATGAAATCTTTGTTAAAAACAATCACGGTGAGTGGGTTCTTCGAAATCCAAGAACATGAAAAATTCTTTTTTTATTCCATTTAGACAAAATAATGACTCTCAATAATAAAACTATCCTAATAACCGGTGGAACAGGTTCTTTTGGAAAACACTTTACCAGGCGAGTGTTATCAAAATTTAAGAAGATAAAAAAGTTGATTATCTTTTCTAGAGATGAGCTTAAACAGTATGAAATGTCTAATGAATTTAAAGGTCACGAAAATTTGAGATTTCTTTTAGGCGATATTAGAGACCTTCCAAGAGTAAAAAGAGCATTAGAAGGTGTCGATACTGTTATTCATGCCGCCGCTTTAAAGCAAGTGCCTGCAGCAGAATATAATCCATTTGAGTTCATCAAGACCAATGTCGTAGGCACTCAGAATCTTGTAGATGCTGCACTAGACTCAAGTGTTGAAAATTTTGTGGCATTATCCACCGATAAAGCTTCCTCTCCAGCAAATCTCTATGGAGCTTCAAAACTTTGTGCTGATAAACTGGTAATTGCTGGAAATAATATAAGAGGAAATAATCCTATAAAGTTCTCAGTAGTAAGGTACGGTAATGTACTCGGGAGCAGAGGTTCTGTTTTACCAGCGTTTCTAAAACAAAAGGAAAAAAACATAATAACTATTACAGATGAGAATATGACTCGATTTAATATTTCTTTAGATGAAGGTGTCGATATGGTTATTTGGGCTTTAAAAAATGCATTTGGCTCTGAAATTTTTGTTCCAAAAATCCCTTCATATAATATTACTGATATGGCTAAAGCAATTGCTCCTAAAAGTAAAATAAAGATTGTAGGTATTAGACCGGGAGAAAAACTACATGAAGAAATGATAAGCATTAATGACAGTCAAAATACTGTCGAGGTAGGAAATTACTACGCAATACTCCCACAGGGAGATGATAAATTAAGAAAGAAATATTTGTCCAAAAAAGGAAGTAAGATTGTAAATCCAGGTTTTGCTTACTCTTCGGATACAAATAAAGATTTCCTTTCTATTGCCCAGATTCGAACTCTAATAAAAGATTTTCAATACTAAGTTGATACCCTACAGCAAACAGGAAATTTCAAATGATGATATAAGGGCCGTAACGGAAGTTCTTCGATCAGACTTTCTTACGACTGGTCCAAAAGTCTTAGACTTTGAAACAGAATGTCTTCAATACTTCAATGCTAAATTTAGTTTGTCGTTCAATAGCGCAACCTCGGCTCTACACATTGCTTGCCTTGCTATGGACTTAAATCAGAATGATATTGTCTGGACAAGCTCTATATCCTTTGTTGCTAGTGCTAATTGCGCTCTTTATTGCGGAGCATCTATAGACCTTGTAGACATTGATAAAAAAACATTCAATATTAGCGAAAGTAAACTTGAAGAAAAGTTAATTGAAGCAAAAAAGAAAAATAAACTCCCAACAGTTTTAATAGTTGTGCATCTTGCCGGTCTTCCATGTGATATGGCCAAAATAAAGAAACTTTCAAAACTATACAATTTCAAAATAATAGAAGATGCTTCTCATGCAGTTGGCTCAACTTACAAGAATTCAACCATAGGCGACTGTAAATATTCCGATATAACTATTTTCAGCTTCCACCCAGTTAAGATATTTACTACCGGGGAAGGAGGAATGATCTTAACTAACTCCAAGGATATTGCAAAAAAAGCCGAGCTTTATAGATCTCATGGAATAACAAGAAACAAAAACTTTTTTAAAAATCATGATCATTCCCCTTGGATCTATGAGCAACAAGTATTAGGTTATAACTACAGAATGACTGACATAGCTGCTGCACTTGGCATAAGCCAATTAAAGAAAGTAAAGACTTGGAATGTAAGAAGAAATTTTTTAGCTGAAAAATACAAGCTAAAGTTTAAAGAAAATGGCGGTATACATTACCAAGAAAATCCATCTAATAATGTATATTCTTCATATCATTTATTTATTATTCAAGTAAATCAAAGAGATCGTATATTCAAAGAATTAAGTAAACTTGGTATAGGTGTAAACGTCCACTATATCCCAATACATTATCACCCTTTTTATATGGATTTAGGATTTAAAAAAGGGGATTTTCCAATAGCAGAAAATTATTATGAAAACGCAATTTCTATTCCTTTATATCCATCTCTTTCTCAGAAAGATCAAAATTTTGTTATCAAATCCATAAATAATTTAATCTAAATATTCTTATGAAATCTATAGCTATCATTCCTGCAAGAGGAGGAAGTAAGAGGATAAAAAACAAAAATATAAAGAAATTTCACGGCAAACCAATTATTAGCTATTCTATAGAAACAGCAATAAAATCAGGTTGCTTTGAAAATATTTATGTTTCAACAGACTCGCCTGAAATAGCCGAAATAGCTGAGGATTATGGAGCTAGTGTACCTTTTTTGAGAAAAAAAAATATCGCAGACGACACTACAGACACACTGACTGTCATTAAAGATGCAATTAGAAATCTTGAGAAAATAGATGATTTTGAGAATGTCTGCTGTTTATATGCTACAGCACCTCTTTTGACATCAGATTATTTAGTAAGGGGCGATGATTTGTGTCAAAAAGATAGTGAAAGCTTTGTAATATCAATTTCTGGATACAGCCACCCCATACAAAGATCATTTAAAATTTCTGAGGCCTCACGACTAGTTATAAAAACCCAAGATTCATTTTCTCAAAGAACTCAAGATCTAGATGAATATTTTCATGATGCAGGGCAATTCTATTTTGGACATAAGTCAACTTTTCTAAATAGTGATTCAATAATAAATGAAAACTCATCAGCAATTCTAATACCTAAGAGGATGGCATGCGATATCGATAATCATGATGATTGGGAGCTTGCGGAGGCTTTGTACCGATTTCAGAATCCTTAACTTTATTCTTAATGAAGGTATATATGATTAAAGTATAATATTTGTGATATGAAAAAAAACTACACAACTGATCAAGAAGATTTTTGGGCAGGTAACTTTGGCGAAGAATACATAGATAGAAATACTGTAGAAAAACTTCTTTCTACTAATCTATGGTTCTTCAGTAAAGCACTGGATAGAGTAGAAAATTTAAGTTCAGTAATTGAGTTCGGGCCAAACATAGGAGCCAATCTAGTCACCTTGCATTATCTTTTTCCTGAATTAGAGTCTTCAGGAGTAGAAATAAACGAAAAGGCTGCCAATATGCTAAAAAAAAGCTTACCTCAGTCAAAAATTTATAATGAGTCTATCTTAGATTTTGAACTAAACAAAAAATACGATCTGTCTCTGATTAAAGGAGTTCTCATCCATCAAGATCCCTCAGTGTTGGATGAAATCTACAAGAAACTCTACAAATTATCTAACAAATATATTTTAATTGCAGAATACTATAATCCTAGTCCTGTTGAGATTGAATATAGAGGAAACAAGGGTAAATTATTTAAACGTGATTTCGCAGGTGAATTTTTAACAAAATTCGACGATGTTAAGTTGATCGATTACGGTTTTGCTTACAAAAAAGACCCAAAAGCACCACAAGATGACATAACTTGGTTCTTGTTTACCAAGAATAATTAAAACTAAATGCAAAATATCCTTTTTTTCCCAGTTAATGCGGAAGAACAATTTTTAAGAGTATCAAAGAACCTCTCTAAAGTGGACCCGTCTATTAATAGCTTTTATTTACTTCTGGTCGACACAGATATCCAAGGTTATGAGGAATATTTAACATTCGATAAATTAGTTGAGAACTCAGAAGTGGTTACCGATAAAGAAATATATGAGTTCGAATTGGAGCATTCTTTTTCTTTCAATGATCTTATTCTAAAAGATAAACTTTTTAGAGATAAGAACAAAGAAAATCAAAGGATACTGTATTTTAAATACCTCAAATCACTTGCATTGTTTATCCAAGAGAATTCCATAGATACGATCGTGTGTTCTTGTATCAGTGATGGAATCACTTATGGAACCTTCAAATTAGCCAAGAGTCTAAACATTCCTTTCTTATATCCTATGGTAGCCAGAGTGTCTGAACACCTTTATCTCGCTGATTCACTTCTTTCTGGTCCAGTAAAACTAAAAAAAGAAGGACCTTCAAAATCTGAGATTGAGAAGATCGTTGATGATACATTTCAGAATAGAATACAACCAAGTTATGCAAATTTTTCTTATTTGATGATAAAAAAAGGTATTAGATTAAGCCATCTTATTACACTTTTTAAATTGATAAGTTTAAAGTTTAATCGCAAAAGTAAAAATCTAGCCATTTCAGACGGAGTAATGGAATCGATTAAAAATTTCTTTAAAAGAAAATTTTCCTTTAAAGAGCTAAAGAAAGTAATTGCTTATTCAGATATTAAGGATTTAAAAGATACGAAGTTTATTTATTGGCCTTTACATTTTCACCCCGAAGCAGGAACAATAATCTTAGGTAGATGGTTTCATAACCAATATGAGATCTTGAAATCTCTTTCAAGAGTCATTCCATCAGATGTAAAAATTTTGGTTAAAGAACACAGAGGATCAACTGGAAGAAGGCCGCTAGGTTTTTATAATGAAATTGCATCATTACCTGGAGTTGAATTTGTAGATCATTCCATAGACACTTTTGATCTAATTTTACAATCGAAAGGTGTGGCTGTTATAACAGGGACTGCAGGTCTTGAAGCTTTGGCACTTAATCAAAATGTCATGACCTTTGGAGATGTACATTACAATCAAATTTCTTCTGTTATTAAAGCTATTGATCTCTCTAACCTAAGGAACTCTGTTAAATTATTGATAGAAGGAAATGGGCATGACAGGGAAGAAGTTATTTCTTTTTTTTCAGATGTATTGAAGGATACCCAAATCGTGAACAACTTTGAAGGTCCCAATATTTCAGCCGAGTGTATAGAGGGATTTACTAATTTATTATTGAGCTATAAAAAACATTGTTAGAGTTCTTCTCAAAGTCATTCTTTTTTGTATCAATCTACTCTCTTGTTCGTTTCTTTGTAGGTCTTTTGATAGCAAGATTCTTGTTTCCTTCTGACTTTGCTACCGTTCTAATTCCCATAATTCTATTTGGATTTTTGGATATGTATATTGAAGGAGGTTACTACTCTGGAATTCTCAAGAAAGGAATAACCGGTCAACAGGAAAAAGAGATTAACAAAGAACAACTAAAATTAGTCCTATCCTTAGGTTTAATTGTATTTTTTTCAATAATATTTTTCACAAGTTTCAATGAAAATAGAGAAATTCCTTTATTAGTTACAACCGCTTATTTCATAAATAGCATAGCTAAGGTCTTTACTTACACCAGAGAGGCAATTTTTGTAGCCTCTGGAAAATATATCTATGTTGAAACAATTAGTTTCTTCACTTCATGTTTTATTTATTTAATAACATTTTTATTAATATTTACTACTGACATACAAGGGTTTTACTATCTCTGTATTTGGCACTTAGGTTTCACGATAAGCTTTGCATGTATGATCCAATATCTTGGCAAAAAAATATACGTTGAACGCAATTGTCAACTTCCAGAGTTAAAATCATTTTCAAAAATTAATCGTAATTCTTCTATAATCTTTACAATAAGCGGAAGATTGGATGAGTTGAGCGCAGCTTCAATATTTTCTTCTTTGGATTTGGGAATTTTCTCGAAATTAAAGGAACTTGCAATAATGATCGGCACTTTTTCAAGCAAGGTTATAAGTAGGCCCTGGTTTTATGTTGCATGTAATTCTCCTTCGAAGCTTGTGGCCTTTTATCATTCTTTTGCCATTTCATTTATACTTCTTTCTTCATGGATTCTATTCCCTCTAATATCGATCGTAATAAACTATGTAATTAGCTTAATGGGAGAAAACTGGATCGAGTTATATAACTACTCAAGCTACATCATTTTTATTTTCATAATCTACCTGACTACTGAATTTACTAGATGTACCTTAGTAGCTTCTGGGGGTGAGGATTTTGTTCTGAGATTGGAGAAGTGTTTCTTGGTACTAAGATTTCTTCTTTATCCAGCTCTTATAATTTTAATGAGTTTCAATTTACTTGTATTAAGCATTAGTTTTATACTTTTTATTGAACTACTAGTGAGAATTCTATATTTCTCTATTCAGTCTGTCTTTTTAATTTCTAAGTTTGGAAAAAGTTTGTTGTTTTATGATAGGTAAAGAGATACACAATTTAGCCACAGAGCTTTTTCCTTTGAACAGAAGTATAACTGGAGAAGGTGTAAGACAAACTCTGTCAAAATTACAGGAAATAATTCCAGAGTTATCTGTTTATGAAGTTAAAAGTGGTACAAGTGTCTTCGATTGGACAGTTCCTCAAGAATGGAAAGTCAATCAAGCTTTTATAGTGACGCCTGAAGGTAAGAAAATTTGTAATTTTGAAGACAATAATCTCCATCTGATCGGCTACAGTGTTGCGATAAACCAAGAAATGACATTGGAAGAATTAGATAAGAATCTGTACTCACTTCCTGAGCTACCCGATGCAGTACCATATATAACTTCTTATTATTCCAGAAATTGGGGTTTTTGCATTTCGGACAAACAGAGGAGAGAGTTAAAAAAGGGAACTTATAAAGTAGTAATTGATACTGAACATTTTGATGGAAGTTTAACTTACGGAGAAGTTATATTTTCAGGGCAAACTGATGAGGAAATTTTTCTTTCTACTTATATATGCCACCCCTCTATGGCGAATAATGAATTATCGGGACCTACTGTCACAACATTTCTTGCTAAGTGGATCAAATCCCTCGCAAATAGAAGATATACCTATAGGATAATTTTCATACCAGAAACTATCGGGTCTTTAACCTATCTGAGTAAAAATATTGAAGCAATGAAGAGAAATATAATTGCTGGCTTCAATATAAATTGTGTGGGAGATGATAGGACTTATTCTTTTATGCCCTCTAGAAAAGATAATACTCTAGCTGACAATGTTGCAAGACATGTTCTCAAACATGTCTATCCCGAATATATAAGCTACGAGTGGACTAAGAGAGGGAGTGATGAGCGGCAATATTGTTCCCCGGGAGTTGATCTGCCGGTAACCTCTATATACAGATCTAAAGATGCAACTTATCCTGAATATCATACATCTCTGGATAACCTCACAGATGTTGTTACCCCGGAAGGTCTTGAGGGTGGATACGAAGTTCATCGAAAATGTTTAGAGTTACTTGAGTCAAATTATTTTCCAAAATTAACATGTTTCGGAGAACCCAACTTGGGTAAGAGAGGTTTATATCCAACTCTATCTGAGAGGGATGTTGCTAATCAAGTTTCGCTTATCTTAGATTTTATAACTTGGTCTGATGGAACTCTCTCATTGTTTGAAATTGCTGACAAGTGTAAGGTGCCCGCTTGGGAGTTATATAATATATCTAACGTGTTACTTAAAAACGGATTAATTGAATGAATCATCAAGAATCAAGTTTTGATATCTTAGACTGTACACTAAGAGACGGAAGCTATGTTAATGACTTCCAGTTTACAGCCGAAGATACGAAAATAATTTCAAAGGCACTTGAGGACACAGGTTTCAATTATATTGAGATTGGGCATGGAGTTGGTCTTGGTGCTTCAGAGAATACAAGTAATGTTGCAGCAGCAACAGATCTTGATTACATGAAAGCTGCTCATGATAGTCTAACTAAAGCTAAATGGGGTATGTTCTGTATACCTGGAATTGCTTCTTTAGATCATCTAAGTTTAGCCGCTGACCAAGGCATGCAATTTGTAAGGATAGGAGTTAATGTAACTGAGGTAGAAAAATCGAAAGATTTTATTCAAAAAGCTAAGACGTTAGGAATGGAGGTTTGCACAAACTTCATGAAATCATATGTCTTAGATCCGTTAAATTTCTCTAAACAGGCACAGATTTCTCTCGATTTTGGCTCTGATTATGTATATTTAGTGGATTCTGCAGGAAGCATGTTACCCAGTGAGGTGTCAGAATATATTAAAAGGACTCTAGATTTATGCGAAGGCATAAAGCTTGGCTATCACGGTCATGATAATCTTGGACTATCTGTTGCCAACTCCCTTATATCAGTCCAATTAGGAGCAAAGTTGATTGATACTTCCCTTCAAGGCTATGGAAGAAGTGCAGGAAATACAAGTACAGAGCAATTCCTTAGTGCAATTATAAGATCAGGCTATTCTATTGATCTTGATCCACTTGAGGTCATGCATGCTGGTGAGAAATACATACGACCTCTGATTTTGAAAAAAGGGATCAGTTCTTTGGATACTGTCTCTGGACAAGCGCAATTTCATTCGAGTTATATGCCATTAATTCTAAAATTTGCAAAAAAAAAATAGAATAGACCCGAGGGCATTAATAGTTGAGCTTTGTAAGATAAATAAAGTAGATGCTCCTGAGGAATTAGTTTCTAAAATTGCAAAACAAATTTCTAGATCTAATCCTTCTTCGGGAGACTTATTCGTAGATAATTATTTCGGTGAAGAACAAAATCTTTAATGAATTTAGATAATTTCTTCAACCAAAATTTTAGCAATAACTGGACCAAAGAAGCAGTTTGTTGCGTAGAAGGACAATTTACTTATTCAGATTTCTACCAGATTTCTGAGTCTATAGCGCAATACTTGGATTCAGTAGGTTGTTCGCGAGGTGACATTGTTGCTATCCAACTTACAAATGGATATCTTTTTTTGGCTACTTACTTAGCTTGCATAATGAAAGGATTTATATTTGTACCTATCAACCCCGATCAAAAAGAAGATGAAATTCAATATATCTTGAGCAGAGTCAAACCTTACTATTTTCTCCAAAATGAAAAAGAAATTTCTTCTTTAGAGAAGACTAGAAGTAAAAAACCAAATTTTAAAACACTAGGGAGGGAAACTTCTGCAATTTTCTTTACCTCTGGAACAACAGGATTACCTAAAGGAGTCTGTCACTCTATATATAACTTGTCTTCTAATGTAATTGCATTCAACGAAGCTCTATCTTTAAACAGCTCAACAAGGCTTTATCATATTTTACCCATGTCATATATGGCTGGTTTTTTAAATTCATTTTTAAGTCCAATCCTTGCAGGAGGTAGTGTTTTGATAGGCCCTAAGTTTAATCCTATAGAGGCGATGAGTTTCTGGACCAAGCCAAAGCAGTGGAATGCAAACACAATTTGGATTACGCCCACCATAGCAAGTTTTTTGGTGAGATTAAACAGGGATAGAGAGATATCAGAATGGACAAGCAATAGTTTAAACAAAGTCTTTTGTGGGACTGCACCACTGACAGTTAATACAAGAAAGAAATTTGAAGACCTTTTTAAGGTCGAAATCAAAGAAAGTTACGGAATGAGTGAAATACTCTTAGTTTCATGCCAAACCAAGAACACAGGTAGCCAAAAAAACAGTGTAGGTTCTTTGCTTAAAGGAATAGAAGTTAGCTCTTCAAAAGACAAAGATCATCAAGAATTATTAATAAATACACCTTACATGTTCACTGATTATATTTTGCCAGAGGGTACAACTGAAGAATTGCAAAGGTCAAATTCAGAATTTATGGCGACAGGTGATTCGGGATTTCTAGAAAAGGGATCATTATTCATATCAGGTCGTCTTAAGGACATAATTATCAAAGGAGGTATAAATATTTCTCCCAAGTATCTAGAGAATGCTATTGAGAGAGTAGAAGGAGTAGAAGAAGTTTCCGTGGTCGGCGTGCAGCATGAGTTCTGGGGAGAGGAGCCCTGTGCTTTTTTAGTATTGAAAGAAAACGAAGATGGTGAATCGGTTCTAAATAATATAAAAGATAAGTTGCAAGAGGAAATTAATACTAACTTCATTCCAGAAAAATATATTTTACTAGACGAAATGCCTAGATCGCAAAATGGAAAAATTCAAAAAAATAAGCTTAAGGAGTTAGATTTTTGATTTTAGGATTTGCCCACTTGGGGATAAATAGTGAAAATTTGCAGATTACTCGAGAATATTATTTTCAAGCAGGGTATCAAGAGGAGAGGATTTTTTTGGGATTAGAAAATAGTCCCGAAAAAAAACCTTTTTTAAATCACTTTACCAGCAAACATGACATATCTATTTTAAAAGTCAAAGATGGACTGCCAATTGAGATTACTGAACACGGAAGAGTTTTTGGCAAAAATTCTCAATTAGAGATATCTGATAATTATAGATACATTACCCTTCGTATGGCTGATGTATCTATTGCAGAACAGTTGCTTACTTGCGCACTAGGATTTCATGAGGAAAACGGATCATATTATCTTAAATCTTTGATTCCTACTTGGAGTTGTCAAATTCTTCTTGAAGAATGTAATACAGAAATAACTATGCTTGATCATGAAGGGCCATCATGCCTGGCTTTCTATGTTAGAAACATTGAAGAAGCCCTTAATCTTCTTGTTTTGAACGGAGCAATCAATTACAGTGCGACATTTACTTTATATACTGACAGAAAGCTCAATATAGGCATGCTAAGAATCCCCGGTGGTCCTGTAATAGAATTAATTGAGATAAAGAGATAATGGAAACAAAGATAGTAGACCTAACTCAAAGTCTAGAGGAAGGAATGCAAACATATTGGGGGTATTGGCATCCTACTGTTGAAATATCAATTCTTGGGAGGCATGGGATTGAGAATCGCCAAACACAAAAATTAACATTTGGAAGTCATACAGGTACTCACATAGACGCCCCAAAACATTTTATAAAGGATGGAAATACTGTGGATAATATTCCATTGCAGACGCTTAAAGGTCCAGCAAGAATGGTTGATTTCACCGAACTAGGTGATCTTCATGAAATTACTTTTCAAGAAATGCAAGATAAGTTGAAAGGCAAAATTCCAGAACGGTTAGTGTTGAGGTTCAACTGGGAAAGGATGCTCATGACTTCAGAATATTATCAGCTTCATCCTTATTTATCTGAATCATGTGCTAGATGGTTGGTTGAGGGCGGATGCAGATTAATAGCCCTTGATACCCCTAACCCTGATTGTCCGAACAATAATAGAGATTGTGATCTAGATTCCCCTGTACACAAAATACTTTTAAATGCAGATGTTGTTATTGTTGAAGGTTTAGTAAACACTTGTCAGTTACCTGAAAGTTTTACACTTGTAGTTGCACCGCTGAAGATTAAAGATGGAGATGGAGCACCCTCGAGATGCTTCGCAGAGTTCTAATGACAGGTAGAGCTGAAATTAGCCTTTGGATTACTCAATGGTTCGAATCGTCTAGTGGAGAAAATATAGACCTTGAAGAAAACTTTTTTGAAGCTGGGCTTATAGACTCTTTTGGTGTAATTGAGCTCGTCGAAGAAATTGAAAATGAGTTCAATATAAAGTTCGATCAAATTGATTTTCAAAATAGAGGTTTTCCTACTATTTCTGGATTATCGGTAATTATAGAAGATAAAATAGCATCTTAAATGCCTTATACCAAGAATAATATCGACGAGGCTTTAGATAAGCTTGGTGTTAAATTCGGAGAGATACTCTTTATTCATTCTAATATAGGATTCTTTGGTAAGCTTGAAGAAGCAAATGATGCTTCATCACTATGTTCCATATTCTATGACCGGATCCTTAAAAAGATAGGGCCTAGTGGTACAATTGTTGTCCCAGCTTTCACCTACTCTTTTCCCAGGCAAGAGGTTTATCATCCAGATATCCAAGTTTCTGAGATGGGTATTTTTTCAGAGTGGGTCAGGACTCACACCGATTCACATCGATCTATGGACCCCTGTTATTCTGTTGTTGCATTGGGTAGACACGCCGCTGATTTAACTTCTGATGTGCCTGTTAATAGCTTTGGAGCAAATTCTTTTTTTGACAGATTTGAAAAGGAGAGTGGGTCAATTCTCAATCTAAATTTTGATGCGGGTTCAACTTACTTACATTTCCTTGAAAGAGAATTTGATGTACCTTATAGATTTGATAAAACCTTTGAAGGTTATATATCTGAAGGTGACAAAAAAATACTAAGAAAAAGTACAATTTATGTTAGGTATATGGAAGATATCACTTACCCAAGATTTGAATATTTCGATAAGTTAGCTAGGAATAAGGGAAAATTTGTCACTACAAATTTAGGTAGAGGACAAATAGGTTATATATCAGCAAAAGATTGCAAAGAGCTATTACAAGAAGAATTTTTAACAAATCCCTTTCTTTTAACACAAGGTAGTGGTTCTAAAGAATTCCCGAATTTTAACGAGGAGCAAACTTATGTTCCTATCAAAGACAGATATGAGTAAAGAAAAAGATTATAGCGCTGGAGAGGCTTGGTCAGACATATATTCAGGAAAATTTGATCTCTTCTATCCTGCAGAATACGTCGTAAGAATTTTTAAAGGTCAATATCCTAATTTAACCTGGGAGAGATCTTTTGAAAATAAATCAATTTTGGACGTAGGGTGTGGAGATGGTAGACATGTTCTTTTCTTTAAATCTATAGGAATGAATGCTCACGGCCTTGAAATTTCTGAAGAGATAGCCTCTCAACTAAGAACTAATCTGAAAGATCTTGACATCAGGCCAGAAGAGATACATGCAGGAAGTTGCTCTAAACTTCCCTTTGAGGATAATTCCTTTGACTATCTAATGGGATGGAATAGCACTTACTACATGTCTTTAGATGACTCAAAATTTGAAGATCATGTAAATGAAATGACAAGGGTTTTAAAGCCTGGAGGCTATCTGATTCTTTCAATTCCAAAAGATACAGCCTTTATTTTCGAAAAAAGTGAATTTTGTAAGGATACTAAATATAAGATAATAAAAGATGACTATTATGATGGAATGAGAAATGGAGAAATTATGAGAGTCTTCAAGTCTAGATCAGAATTAAAGGAAGAATTTTTAAATCTTTATGAAGATTTTAACTTCGGAGAGATTTCTGACGATTGTTTTGGGTTAAATTTTCACTGGCATTTAATGATAGCTAAGAAAAAGTAAATAAATTTCATAATTCTATAATTCAAAGCTATTTAGGAAGAGAATAATAAGCCATTAAGAACTAAGAAATATGCTTACTTTCCTTTCTAAATCCTTTTCTTTTGTTTTCCTTTATTCTTTGATAAGACTAATTATTGGTATTTATGTTGCTAGTTTTATTCTACCTTCGGATTACGCAATTATCTTGTTACCTTTTCTACTTTATGGGTTTTTAGATGTATACATTGAAGGAGGCTTCATAGCCTCTACTATAAAACACGGATTAAATCAGGATGAAGAACGATATATAAAGAAGGCTCAGCTTAAAAGTTTATTTATCTTTGCACCACTCTTTTTCATTGCTCTTTTAATTTATGATTTTTATCATCAAGACAAGTTTCTTCCATTACTTGTGATTACAAATTATTGTCTAATAAGTCTATTAAAAATTTACACTTATACCAAGGAAGGTCTTTTTGTCGCAAGGGGTTATTATATTGCTGTTGAGAGCTTAAGCTTTTTTATGAGTTTATTAACTTACGCGTTAATCTTCTATTTGATATTTAATACTGACATAGAAGGCTATTATCTACTATGCCTGTGGCACTCGGTATTCGTCTTCTTATATGCCTTGAGTTTAAATATTTTATCTAGATTTTATGTAGCAGATTTTGATAAGGAAACTTCTTTTGCAACCATTAAAGATTATGCTAAAACTAACAGAAATGTAGCCTTGCTTTTTAACTTGAATAATAGAGTGGATGAGATTTCAGCTTCAAATATATTGGGAGCTAACAATTTAGGAATTTTTGCTAAATTTAAAGAACTGGCAATTAATTTTGGAGAATTAACAAGCAAAGTTATAAATAAGCCCTGGTTCTTTGTGGCTTGTAACTCAAAAAAGGAATATGTAAGGAAGATATATTTTTTATTCCTACTATTGTTTTTCTTTATATTCCTTCTTGGCTATCCAGTGCTTATTTATTTGATCAACTTTATCATAACTATGATGGGTGAAAATTGGATAGTTTTAATGGATTATGGTTCTTACATTTTAGTATTCTTATTTTCTTATTTCTTATGTGAATATACAAAGGCAACTTTATTGGCATGTGGGGGGGAAAATTTTGTTTTTTCGCTTGAAAAGGGCTTTTTTATTGTAAGACTTTTCCTTTATTCCTTTTTACCTTTCGCGTCATATTTTGGTTTATTTAAGATTGATGCCTTTAGTTTCGTTATAATAGAATTAGTACTTAGGGTGATTTTCTTTATATTAGAAAACTTTAAACTCCTTTTAATCCTCAGACCAAAAATTCAAGAAGCTCAATGAATATAACAATAATAGGCACAGGTTATGTAGGTCTTGTTAGTGGAACCTGCCTTGCTGAATTAGGTAATAATGTTATTTGTCTAGATATTGATAAAAGTAGAATAAGATTGCTAAAAAAAGCCATGATCCCTTTTTATGAACCAGGACTGGAAGATTTAATTCAAAATAACATATCAAAAAAAAATCTATCTTTTACAAATTCTTATAAAGAGGCATTATCTAATTCAGATGTAGTTTTCTTATGTGTAGGAACTCCTGAAGATAATTCTGGTAGGGCCAACTTAAGCTATCTGGAAAACGCTGTAGGTAGCATAGCAGAGTACTTGCAAAATAATCCAAGAAATCTTGTGTTATTCATAAAGTCCACAGTACCATCAGGAACATGTAATCTTGTCCAAAAGAGATTTGAACAACTTTTGAAGGGAAGTTCTTCTCAAGTCACCGTAGCCTCTAATCCGGAGTTTCTAAAGGAGGGAGCAGCAATTCAAGATTTCATGAGTCCCGATAGAATTATAGTCGGAACAGACTCAAAGTTCGTTGAAGAAGTGAGTGAAATTCTATACAGGCCCGTAAATTGGAAATCGAATAGATTAAAGTTTGTATCAATTGAGTCTGCAGAAATAATTAAATATGCTTCAAACTCTTTCCTAGCAACTAAGATCAGTTTTATAAACGAAATAGCCAAGTTATGCGAAAAAGTCGGTGCAGATATCACTGAAGTCAGGGAAGGTATGGGTACCGATCCAAGAATCGGAAATAGCTTTCTTTATGCCGGCTTGGGTTTTGGGGGTTCTTGTTTTCCAAAAGACTTAAAAGCACTAAAAAATACTTTTTTAGATAATGAATTAGAATCACTTTTGTTGAGAGCTTCCTTAGAAGTCAATAATCTTCAGGTTGAGTATTTCATCAATAAGATTCTTGCCTTTTATAATGATCAAGATTTAAGCAGCAAGGTTATATGTGTATGGGGTCTCTCCTTTAAACCAGAAACTGATGATATAAGAGAATCTATAAGTATTAAAATAATTAAAACACTCGCCTATCACGTGAAGCACATCAGTGTTTATGATCCTATAGCAACTGATAACGCTAGAAAAGAACTTGCAACTATTTCTAATATCACCTTTCAAGAGACTTCTAATAAGGCGATTGATGGAACTGATGCTTTAATCATTGCTACTGAATGGAGAGAATTCTGGAATATTGATATTGAAATATTATCAAAACTTAAAGATAAGGTAATTTTCGATGGTAGAAATATTTTAGATAAAGAATTTCTCACATCTAAGGGTTTCTCCTATTTTGGCGTAGGTAGATAATAATGTCGGTTCATAAGTTCGCATTATTAGGATGTGGAAAGATAGCGACTAAGCATTTAGAGATTATTACAAGTGACTTATCTAACGCAAAGCTTGTTGCCGTTTGTGATCTTGACCAAGCAATATCCAGAGAAGTCGCGAAAAGATATAAAGTTCCAGGATATACAGATGTTAGAAAAATGATTGATCAAGATAATCCTGATACTGTTGTTATATTAACCCCAAGTGGCATTCACGCACAGAATATTCAAGAGTTGTCACCACATAACGTAAATTTGATAATTGAAAAACCGATAGCTTTAAAAATTGATGATGCTGAAAATATAATAAAGCTTTGTAAGGACAGACACCTCTCTCTGTCAGTAGTTAAACAAAATAGATTTAATAAACCGATCTTATTATTGAAACAATATATAGATGAAGGAAAATTAGGTAATTTGTTTATGTCGTCCATAAGAGTGCGTTGGTCTAGATCTCAGTCATATTATGATCAAGCAAATTGGAGAGGAACATGGAAGTTTGATGGAGGTGTTATAACAAATCAGGCAAGTCATCATATTGATATGATGCAGTGGTTAATGGGTGAAGTAGAAAGTGTTTACGCTAAAGCAGGAAATTTTGGTTCTCAAATTGAGGCTGAAGATACAGCAGTTGTAGTTATAAAATTTAAGAGTGGAGCCTTGGGTACTATTGAAGCTTCAACCGCCTTAAAACCAAAAGATATTGAAGGCTCAATATCAGTATTAGGAAATAAAGGTTCAATTGAAGTAGGCGGTTTTGCAATGAATAATATGAAAGTTTGTGAAATAGCTGACCTCAACTTAAATTTTGATAAAAATTTGGATATTTATGATAATCCAAGAAATGATAGAAATTATGCACACAGAGAATTTTATAAAGATTACATAAATAGATTCAAAAACAATGAAAGACCTATGGTGGACGCTGAGGAAGCTTTCAAGAGCCTTTCTATCATTCATGCAATATATAAATCCATCCAAGAGAAAAGAGAAGTTTTTCTTAATGAGGATAAGTTACAATCTAGGCTTGGAGTGTAATCATGATTAACAGAGAAGTTGCCATTCGGGATGTTGAACTAGGTAAGGATGTAATAATCTACAAACCTTCGAATATTTATGAGTGCAAAATAGGGGACTATAGTCAGATTGGCCCTTTTGTAGAAATACAGAAGGGCGTAGTCATAGGTAATAGATGCAAAGTGCAGTCACATTCATTTATTTGCGAACTTGTAACTATAGCAGACAGTGTTTTTATTGGACATGGTGTAATGTTTATAAATGATACCTTTCAAATAGGAGGTCCCGCAGGCGGTGATAAAAATCTTTGGAAGGATACATTTATCGGCTCAAATGTAAGTATTGGCTCAAATTCAACCATTCTTCCTGTCAAGATATGCGAAGATACAATAATTGGAGCCGGTTCTGTTGTAACAAAAAATATAGATGAACCAGGAGTATATGCTGGCAATCCCGCTAAGCTTTTAAGGAAAATATAAGTGGAACAAATACCTTTTGTAGATTTAAAAGCACAATATCAATCAATCAAAGAAGAGATTGATTCGGCTATAAGTAATGTTTTAGATAATAGTAGTTTCATAGGGGGAGAAGGGTTGAACAGGTTCTCGTTATCTTTAGAATCTCTACTTGGTATTAATCATGCATTACCGGTTGCTAATGGGACTGACGCAATCTATGTTGCTCTAAAACAGCTTGGTATTGGGCCCGGAGATGAAGTTATAACTTCAGCACATAGCTGGATTTCAACTTCAGAAACAATATCTCAAACTGGTGCTCATCCTATTTTCGTAGATACTAATGAGTTTTATTGCTTAGATGAGACATTAATTGAGGATAGGATTAACTCAAAAACCAAAGCAATTATTCCAGTGCATCTTTACGGACATCCCTGCAATATGACTAAGATTTGTGAAACAGCAAGGAAGCATAACCTGGCGATCGTTGAAGATTGCGCTCAGGCAATCTTAACAAAATGGTCAGGAAAAAATGTTGGTACTTTCGGCAATGCAGGAACCATAAGTTTTTTTCCGGGTAAGAATTTAGGAGCTTATGGTGATGCAGGAGCAATAGTTACCAACGATAAATCTCTCTTTAAAAATATGAAAATGTATTCAAATCACGGATCTTTAAAGAAGCATGACCATATTATTGAAGGCATAAACTCTAGAATGGACACACTTCAAGCTGAGATTTTAAATGTTAAAATAAAGTATATCGATAAATGGATAAATCTAAGAAGATCAGCTGCTGAGATGTATAGGAAACATTTAGAAGGTATTGAAGAAATAGAACTTCCTGAAGTTGCTGATGAAGCTTATCATTCTTATCATTTATTCGTCATAAAAACTGACAATAGAGATCATTTAAGTTCGTATCTTAAAGAAAAAAATATTAGTACTGGAATACATTATCCTAAGGCTCTTCCTATGCTTGAATGTTATAAATATTTAGATTTGAACCTAGAAGAATTTCCAAATGCTTGTAGAAATTCAGAGGCAATACTTTCTCTACCAATTTTTCCAGAAATTACCGAAGAACAGATTATCTATATTTCCCGTAATATTCGAAACTATTTTCTTGATTCGAAAGTTTTGTGAAAATTTTATATATTTCCTTTTTCTTTCCCCCATTCAATACAATTGGCGGATTTAGAGCTTATGGACAGGTAAAAGCCTTAAGAGAAGCTGGATGTGAAGTAAGAGTAATAACAAGTGCCAATCAAGGGTTCGAAAAAGAAGAGTATATTGATTATGAAAATCTAGATCGAGATACCTATTACATTCGTAGCTCAAACCAAGTCCGGCTGGCCTCATCAAGAGTTTCAAGTTTGAAAGTTTTTCTCATTAATTTACCTAGGATTTTTAATAGGTATTTTTTTCTTCTAAAGTATTTAGTCTTAGGAGAAGAAAAGAAATGGCTGCACCAAGCAAAGCAAGAATATGCCTCTATTCTAGGAACTTGGGTACCTGATTTTATTATGTCTTCTCAAAGCCCGATCAGCAGCCATGAGCTTGCGTCTTTTATTTCAACCGAAACAGACACCAAGTGGGCTGCAGAATATAGAGATAGCTGGTCATATAACCCCATGGCCTTCTCTTCTTCTCAATATGATTTATCTTCTATTATTATGCGATTAATCGAAAAAAAAATTCTCAAAAATTGCTCTTTGATAGTATCTGCAACTAAAAACATTAAATCCTATTACGAAAAGCACTTTAAAATTGATAATTTTTTACTCTATGGTGGTTGGGAAACTGAGATAAATTCCTATTTAGTTCCGCCTTCCAGAAAAAAAATACAAATAACTCATTTAGGTTCAATGCTTCAAGGTAGAAGATCAATCAAACCTATAATAACTATTGTAAATAGAAGTAAAACCATTTCTAAAAAATATGAGTTTCAGTTCATAGGTAGAGATACAGATATTTTCAGGAACTTACTTTCAGGAAAGGCAAAAGATTCCATTATCTTAAAAGATCTTGTGCCCTTTAGTGAAGCCGAAAAATATGGACTTCAAACAGATATTTTGCTGATACTGATGATGGACACGCCTCAAGAAAAATATACCTTAACAGGAAAAATTTTCGACTATATAAAATACAAGAAACCGATCTTGATAGTCGATCCTTTTGACTCTGAAGTTTCTAGCTTGATAAAGGAATATGATATTGGTCACGTATTTCAGACATATGATGACTTACAGACCTTTTTAGAATCATTAACAGACATAGATGATTTGAAGTGTATTAGCGAGAAAAATAGGTCGCATTTTAAAAGAACTAAACAAATTTCTGGACTTTTAAACTATCTTAAAGAAAACCTTATTTAAACGCTTGCTAAGATAAATTCCAGAATTATTAAATCAGCAAAAGATAGGCAAATATTTGGAAACTTAAGGCTTAGTTTTGAATTTGATATAGACTTTTACCCTAACTCAATTGCCATCAAAATAAATGATAATTTACTGTTTTGAGTTTCTTGGCATTTTCTATTTTCCTCAGGAAAAAAAACAAACTATTATTCATATGGCATTAATCATTTGTTTCCTTTTGTTTAATGCAGCTCCTTTACCTAGCTTGGATAGCATTTCTTATAATAGTATTAAGGTTTAAAATATAACCTTCAATGTAGTTTTTATACCTATTTGTATTAAGAAAAAAACTATAGAATGCTCACATGAATGATAATCGCCCAATTAACAGCAAAGACGCAGACTTTAGTGTGGAAGAATTCTTCTCAACTATATGGAGAGGAAAAAGTTTTATACTGGTTATATCTTTAATATTTGCCTTCGCAACAGCAATTTTTTCTTTAAGCCTTAATGATTTTTACACCTCCCACGTGATAATTGTACCTGCTGAAGACCAGCAAGATTCTAGCTCCTCAGCGCTATCGGGCATGGCTACTATTGCTGGATTGAATATTGGGTCATCACCGCAAGATAATAAGACTAAACAAGCAATAGCTGTTTTGAAATCAAGAAAATTCATTGTAGATTTTATCGAAAAATATGATCTTGAGGTGAAAATCCTGGCTGCTGAATCTTGGAATAAGAATACAAATGAACTTTTAATAGACGAAAATTTATACGATGTCGAAAATAAAAAATGGATTTCTAACCAAACCGTTTCTGATGCGTACAGAGTTTTTTTGGATAAACATCTATCAGTAAGTTCTGATATTCTTAATTCTGGATTAATAACTGTAAGTATCAATTACATTTCACCGTCTATTGCAAACGAATGGGCAAGCTCGTTGGTAGAGGAATTGAACGCTAGATTTAAGAATGAGTCTATTGATGAGGCGAACAAATCTATAAAATATCTTAATTCTGAATTATCAAAATCTGGCCTTAATTTAGATGAAAAGAGAGTTCTGTATAATTTGATACAAAGTCAGACCAACAAATTAGTTTTAGCAAATGGAAAGGATGAGTTTATATTCAAAACTATTGATCCCTCATATATTGCAGACAAAAAAACTGGTCCTATGAGATCAATATATGTGCTTATAGCATTCCTCAGTGGAGTTTCTTTATCTGTTTTCTTATTGTTCCTAGCATCTTTCAATAGAAAAAAAATACTATTGAAAAAAAATTTTCCTTGGTTTGCGGTTAATGAAATCTAATCCTTGAGTTAGCAAAATGCAAAAAAATGTCAAACTGGCAATTATTGGGCTAGGTTACGTTGGCCTTCCTCTTGCGGTGGAATTCGGCAAAAAGAGGGAAGTCATAGGTTTTGATATTAAAGAGAAACGCATATCAGAGTTAAAAGAGGGTTACGACTCTACATTAGAGATAGACAAAAAAGAACTCACTGAGGCACAAAATCTTTCTTTCACTTGCGATCCTGAAGACTTATCTCAATGTAATTTTTTTATTGTTTCTGTGCCTACTCCAATTAATCAGAACAATTCTCCTAATTTACAACCTCTGCAAGTGGCATCGAGGATAATTGCAGATCATTTGAGTAAGGGAGATATCGTCGTCTATGAATCAACTGTTTATCCCGGAGCTACAGAAGAAGTCTGCGTTCCTATTCTTGAAAAGTTCTCAAATTTGAAATTCAATGAAGACTTTTTCGTTGGGTACAGTCCAGAAAGGATTAATCCTGGAGATAAAACCCATAGACTTCCAGATATTGTCAAATTAGTTTCCGCTTCAACTAGAGACTCAGCCATTAAAGTTAATGATCTTTATGCTGAGATCATCACAGCTGGTACTTTTATGGTTAGTTCCATAAAAATTGCTGAAGCAGCAAAAGTTATTGAAAATACTCAAAGAGATGTGAATATTGGGTTGGTTAATGAATTGTCAATTATGTTTAGTAAAATGGACATTGACACTAATGAGGTACTCGAGGCAGCTAGGACAAAATGGAATTTCATACCTTTTGCTCCAGGACTTGTAGGAGGCCACTGCATCGGAGTAGATCCTTTTTACCTTACCTATAAAGCTCAGACTCTGGGTTACGATCCAGAAATGATTTTAGCCGGCAGAAAGATCAATGATCATATGCCTTTTTTCGTGGTTGAAAGACTTTTGGAGAGTTTACGCTCAAGAAACATTGAAATAGAAAATTCTAGAGTCCTAATAATGGGACTCTCGTTCAAGGAAAATTGTCCAGACACCAGAAATTCCAAAGTAGTTGATATTGTCAATTCTCTAAAAAAATATACTAGCGAAATTGATATTTATGATCCTTGGGTTGACCCAAAACAGGTAAAAGAGTTGTATGACTTTGACCTAATTGATCAACCAAAGAATGATTATTATGAAGCAGTTATAATTGCAGTATCTCATCAAGAATTTATTGATTTGGGCGGAATGAAAATAAAAGCCTTCTCTAAAGAAAATTCCATTGTTTTTGATGTAAAAAATACTTTAGAAAAAAAGTACTCCGATATTACTCTTTAAAGTAATGATTAATTTTTCTCAAACATGTGAAATTTTAAAAAATGATCCAAAAAATTGGCTCATTACAGGCGTTGCAGGATTTATTGGCTCCAATATTTTAGAGTTACTTCTAAAACTTGAGCAAAATGTAATAGGAATAGATAATTTCTCTACAGGTAAATTATCAAATCTCAATCAACTTGAAAAAACAATGGAACCAAATCTGTGGAAGAATTTTACTTTCATCGAGGGAGATATCCGTGACTACGAACTTTGTAAAAGAGGTTGCAAGGAAGTTGAGATAGTCCTGCATCAAGCTGCACTAGGCTCTGTACCAAGGTCCATAAAAAATCCTCTCATGACAAATGACGTTAATATTTCTGGTTTTTTAAATGTACTTGAATCTGCCAAAAACGAGGGTGTAAAAAGTTTCATATATGCAGCAAGCAGTTCAACTTATGGAGATCACCCTGATTTACCGAAAGTAGAGAATATTATTGGCAATCCCTTGTCTCCATATGCAGTAACTAAGTACGTTAACGAAATTTATGCAGATGTTTATAAGAGAACTTACGACTTTGATTCCATTGGCCTCAGATATTTCAATGTTTTCGGAAAGAAACAGAGCCCTGAGGGAGATTACGCAGCAGTAATTCCTAAATGGGTGAACTGCATTATAAATAACCAAGAAATCTTTATTTACGGAGATGGTCAAACAAGTCGAGATTTTTGCTATGTAGAAAATGTAATTCAGGCGAACATTCTTGCTGCAATGACTCAAGCAGAAGAAGCAAAAAATCAGATCTACAACATAGCTATGAACGACTCTACTACCCTAAATGAATTATTTGAATTAATTTCCGACGAATTACGTAATAATGGCTTCATTTATAAATTGAAACCTAAATACTTAGATTTTAGAAAAGGTGATGTGCGTCACTCTAGAGCTAATATAAATAAGGCTTCTAATCTTTTGGGTTATTCTCCAATGTTTGATGTTAGAAAAGGCATAGAGCACTCATTGCCATGGTACATCGAGAATGTTAGCTAATATTTTTAGATTATTTCTATATTTCAGATTTTAATGGAACATTTGTTTTTCAAAACCTTATTTGCTTTTGCCATAACCTTCATACTGCAATCTAGCTTGAGGTTTTTACCTGGAGTTGGGCTTGGAGAAATTTTGCTCTTGCTCGTTATTCTATCTTCTATACTCACCTGCATCTTAAAACCTGAAAGGATTCCCAAGTTTAATGATGCCCTTTTTCCATACTCTATAAACTTTTACATTTTTACTGTTCTATTTCTTATAACAGCCTTAAATTTCTTTCTTCAAACAAATGGAACTGGTTTCAGAGACTATATTGCTTACGCTCTATCGGGCTTAATGCTTTTTGCTTTGGCCCTTCATAAAGACAAAGTAATGGATATTGCAAAACTAGTTGTTCTCTTTTCTTCATTACTCGTTTTATTTCATTATTTTTTCGCTGATAAATCCAGTTTTGATGTAAATTCTGTCTCTTTTAACCGTTTCACAGCAGGGGCGAATAATCCGAATCAACTTGCCCTATATCTTATATGTTTAATGACAATATCATCCTTGGTCTGGAAAAATGTATATTTCAAATTTCTCTCTTTCTCTTTGTTTGCTTACTTTGGAATAGTTTCACTTTCAGATGCATTGTTAGGTTTTCTAGCTATAACTATAGTTTCTTATTCTTTCTTGGTTTTAATCCCCAAGAGGCACGTTTATATTGGTTTGACAGGTTATATCTTTTTGTTAACCGCATTGGTATCTATATTTTTTGATCAATCCTTTAATTTTTTAAGTGAGCAATTTCAAGAAAGAGACCAGGGCAATGCAAGATTTATCTTATATAAAAATGGTCTTTTAGCATGGAGTGAAAATCCTACCTCAATTATTTTTGGAAATGGAGCGGGAAATTATTCGGGATTTTATGGTCCGTTTGGAGGCTACGAATCTCATAATGGTCCAATTGATACTCTTGCAATGGGAGGGATTCTTGGACTTTTAGTTATATTTTTTTATCCCATTAGATTTATTTTCCAGGCATTCAAAATGCAAGAAAAACTCCTTTTTTCTCTTTTACTTGGAATGGCTTTCTTTTGCATGTTTCATTTTATTATTAGGCATCCTATCTATTGGTTTACACTTTTTGTAGTTTATGTGTACCTTGAACAAAAAATAAATATCAGAAAAAAATGTGCGGATTAACTGGCTTTTACGCTCACAATTCAGATAGAAAATTTAATCTAGACCATATTATCTGGAGTATGACTAATAAACTAGAACACAGAGGCCCCGATGACTCTGGGATATGGAGAGATAAAGAATTAGATCTTCTATTGGGCCATAGGAGATTGTCCATTTTAGATTTATCCACAGCTGGTCATCAACCCATGTATTCTGCATGTAAAAGATTCGTAATACTTTTGAATGGTGAGATTTATAATCACTTAGATTTGAGACGCGAGTTACATAGCAATACTCAATGGAAAGGAAATTCCGATACTGAAACTCTAGTCAGTTGTTTCGTTGAGTGGGGCATTGAACATACGTTAAAGAAACTTGATGGAATGTTTTCAATAGTTCTATGGGATTTACAAGAGAAGCAACTATCTTTAATGAGAGACCCTTTTGGAGAGAAACCACTTTATTATGGATGGCAAGGAGATAATTTATTTTTTGGTTCTGAGTTGAAGGCCTTGAATTCTAATCCTCTTTTTCAAAACGAGATTGATAGAAATTCTTTATCACTCTTTTTTAGGCATAACTGCATACCTGCCCCATATTCTATATACAAGGGAATAAAGAAACTTATACCTGGATCATATTTAACTTTTGATTTAAAAAATATCAATAAAGCTAAGTCTTCAAAGATAGTAAAATTTTGGGATTTAAATACTGAAATTGAGACATTTAAAAATCCTTCATTTGGATCATTAGAAGAGTCAATAGAGAACATTGCAATTTCATTAAATAAAAGTGTAAAACAACAAATGATATCTGATGTTCCCTTAGGAGCTTTTTTGAGTGGAGGAATTGATAGCAGTTCTGTAGTTGCGCTGATGCAAAAAAATAGTATGTCTCCAGTCAAAACTTTTACTATAGGCTTTAATGAAAACCAATTTGATGAAGCTGTTTACGCAAGGGATGTTGCAAAACACTTAGGTACTGAGCATACAGAACTCTATGTTTCTCCTGAAGAAGCAATGAAAGTTATTCCTTTGCTACCTTCAATTTATTGTGAGCCTTTTAGTGACAGCTCTCAAATTCCCACTTATCTTGTGAGTAAACTGGCATCAGAGCAAGTGACTGTATCGTTGAGTGGAGATGGAGGTGATGAGATATTTGGAGGTTACAATCGGTATTTGGAGGGTCAATCTGCTTGGTCAGTTTTAGCTGGATTACCTAAAACTGTAAAAAGGTTTTCTGGAAAGATGCTTACTAGCTTATCTCCATCGGTTTGGGACGAGTTATTTAAATTTGCTAAATATGTGATTCCAAGAAAATATAGATTTTCGTCCCCAGGAGATAAAGCTCATAAACTTGCTAATGTTCTACATCAGGATAGCCTAATGGACTTTTATAATACCCTTTCTAGTCATTGGCAAGAGCCAGAATCTTTAGTAATTGGATCAACTGAATATGTAACAAATATCACTGATAAAGATCGGTGGATAAATTTAAAAAGTTTTATAGAAAGAATGATGGCAATGGACGCTCAAACCTATTTAACCGATGATATTTTGGTGAAAGTAGACAGAGCTGCTATGGCTTGCAGTCTAGAATCAAGAATTCCGTTTTTGAGTAAAGATCTTGTCAGAACTGCTTGGTCTGTTCCTATTGAGCATAAAATCTATAACGGAATAGGAAAATGGCCATTGAGACAAATTCTATATAAGTACGTTCCTAAGGATCTTATTGAGAGACCAAAACAAGGCTTTGGAGTTCCTTTAGGAGAATGGTTAAGAGGACCATTGAGAGAATGGGCAGGTGATATTCTGAATAAAGACAGCCTTGCAAACTCGGGCTATCTTGTTCCTGATGAAGTTTTGAGATTATGGAATGAACACTTGAGCGGTAAGCGAAATTGGCAATATCATCTCTGGGATGTACTTATGTTTGAGTTTTGGTTAAGAAATGAAAAATCTTAAAGTTTAAGTTTTTTTCTATATAATTTGCGCAGAAAATAAGTTAAAAAAAATCATGAACGAACAAAATAAAGACATTGATCAGCTGAAAGTTTTCTTTAACAACTACTCCAATAGATTCTCTGGAATTTATGTCGAAGACGAAAACCCAAGAAGTTGGTTTGACTCTCTCATGGATAAATTATTTCGGGCCGCTGTTTATCAAAGATTTGAAAATACTGTCAATAAAACTAATAAAGACTCTATTGGGTCTATCTTAGATATAGGTTGTGGTCCTGGACATTATGCCATTGCATTTTTAAATCAAGGAAAAAAAGTGACTGCTTTAGATATAGCTGAAAAAATGTTGGATTTGACTAAGGAGAGAGTTAAAAGTGCAGGGCTCGATGATAATATTAATTATATATTGGATGATTATTTAGCTCATGATTTCCCTAGTAAGTATGATGCAGTTTGTGTAATGGGTTTCTTTGATTATGTAGCAGATCCTGTCCCATTCATAAGAAAATTAATGAATGATACAAATATAGAGGCTTATATTTCTGTTCCCACTAAAAGTGGTTTGCAAGCCCTACAAAGGAGAATTCGCTATTGGATAAATAAGTGCCCACTTTACTTGTATACAAGAAGTGAACTAGAGTCTGTTTTAACTGAATCAGGTTATTTAGAAAACAGTGAGATAGTCGAAATGAGTCAAGGCTGGTTTGTCACTATAAAAGCCAAGGGGTAACATATTTTAAAAGATGGTTTCTTTCTATCTATTGATTTAGAGGACTTTACATACGATATTAATAAATCTATTGGAAATACTCCCGTAGTAAATGAAGAGGCTTTGTGGCTTAGTTACCAAGTTATACAAAATTTTTGTCAGTTAAAACTTAATTCAAAAAAGCTTACTTTCTTTACAACAGGAACTGTAGTGAAGACTGCCCCGTCTTTGATAAAAAAAATTCATAATGATGGACACGAAATTTCCTCTCATTATTTCAGCCATGATCTTATGACTCACCAAAATATTTCAACTATTGAGAATAATTTCGTCAAGTCAATCGAAGCTATAGAGTCTGTTACAGGTTGTGCACCTAAAGGTTTTAGAGCACCAGCTTTTTCAATACCATGCAAGAGAAAAGATGTATTTGATTTGATAGCTAAGTATTTTGATTATGACTCAAGCTATGTTCTATCATCTTCAGAACTGAAATCACAAAGTTACAGAAATTCAAAAATATTCTCTTCTGATACCTTTACTGAATTTCCTATAATCCCTATGCCTTTTATGAAATTACTAAACGTAAAATCAGGGGGGACTTTTTTGAGAGTCTTTCCTAAAGAAACGATAAAGAAAACGATGGACTTTAGCAGGTTAAATTCATTTATCCCACAAGTCTACATGCATCCATACGACTATCTAGTGAATAAAGAATTTTGGGTTGATTATGAGTTTTTTAAAAAGCAAAAATTTATCAAAGGTCTTATCAGCTGGTACAGACAAAATCAGTGGCTAGGCTTTGGAAATCATAGGACATTAAATAATATTGAATATCTCCTAGAATTTTATTCCCACATTGGAAGAATTGGTTTTGAAAAGCCTCAAGTAAAATCTCATTAAATTCTCATGTCAAAAAAAGTTGTTTTATTCGGTAATACAGCAGAATCACTCGTAAATTTCCGAGGCTCTCTTTTGGAATCAATTGTAAATTCGGGTAATGAGGTTTATGCAATTTCTCCTGCATGTGAAACCAAACAAAAGACAGCTTTAAAAAATATTGGTGTAAATCACATCGAAATTTCATTTGATCGCACAGGAATGAATGTATTTTCGGATCTTGTGTTGATTTATTCTATTTACATGACTTTAAAAAAAATAAAACCTGAGTCCCTTATCACTTACGCCTTAAAACCTATATTTTATGGATCCTTGGCGGCAAGGTTTCTTAAAATACAGCATTTCCCAATGTTAGTTGGGCTTGGATATACGGCAGGTTATACCTTTTCCGAAGATTCTAAAACCTTCTTAAAAGGTTATTTACTTTGGCCTCTAATTTCTTTTTTTTATAAATTTTCCTTGAAATTTTCTAAAAAGATCTTTGTTTATAATCAGGATATAGAGTCTTTTTTCACAGAAAAAAAACTCATAAAAGAAAAAGAGAAAGTTATACTTGTAAATGGATCAGGAGTTGATTGTGACCATTTCAATGTCAGTAGCCATCCTTCTCAATTAAGTTTTCTTCTAATTGCTAGGCTGCTCTCAGATAAAGGTTTGATGGAATATGTAGCAGCAGCAAAATTCCTAAAAGCGAAGTATCCACAAGTTAAATTTAAAATCGTTGGATTCATAGATAAACATAATCCTGCAGCAATCTCAGAAGATATGCTTAATCAATGGATAACGGAAGGAAATATTGAATTTTTAGGAAAGTTAGATGATGTGAGGCCAGCTATACGAAAATCTTCGGTATATGTATTACCTTCTTATCATGAAGGCATACCGAGATCAGTACTTGAAGCAATGTCTATGAATAGGGCAGTAGTGACAACAAATACCTTTGGGTGTAGAGAGACAGTAGATGACGGAGTAAATGGGTTTTTAGTACCCATTAAGGACCATGAAGCTCTGGCTACCGCAATGGAAAAATTTATACTGAACCCGGATTTAGTTTACTCAATGGGAAAAAAGAGTAGAGAAATTGCTGTTAAGAAATTTAGTACTGATGTGGTCAATAATGTCATCTTAAAAGAGCTAAAATTAAAGTGAAAAGATTTATAGATGTCCTTTCTTCAATATTAGGCATTATTTTGTTATCTCCTTTATTTTTACTTATCGGCACTCTTGTGTACCTTAATTTAGGAAAGCCCGTATTATTTGTACAAAATAGGCCTGGAAAAAATGGAAATATATTCAAGTTTTACAAGTTTAGAACTATGAAAAGTCTATTCGGTTTTGACGGTGTTCCACTTGCCGATCACAAGAGGCTTACAAAACTTGGGTTATTTTTAAGATCAACAAGTCTCGACGAATTACCTAGTCTTTTTAATGTCTTAATTGGCGATATGACTTTAGTAGGTCCAAGACCTTTACTGGAAGAATACTTACCTTTGTATAATGGTTTTCAGTTTAGGAGACACGAAGTAAAACCTGGCATTACAGGTTGGGCTCAAGTTAATGGGAGAAATGGTATAAGTTGGGAAGAGAAATTCAAATTGGATATTTGGTATGTAGATAATCATTCATTAATTTTAGATATAAAAATCTTATTCTTAACTTTTAAGAAGGTTTTATTGAGAGAAGGCATAATGAGTGATGCTCAGGAAACTATGCCGAAATTCAAAGGATCAGGGGAATGAAAAAAACTTTAGCTATTTTAGGCAATGGAGGACATGCTCGTGAAGTTGCAGATGCAGCTACCTTATCTGGTTGGAAGGACATAAAGTTTTTCGATGATCTAGAAAGCCTTGGAAAAGTTGAAGGGGATACCAACGTTTTACTAAAAAATTTAAGTAAATTTGATGGAGTCATAGTTGCAATAGGAGACAATCTTATAAGATGGAGAAAAATTAAGCTTCTCAAAGAGAATTCTGCAAATTTAGTCTCTATTATTCACCCATCAGCAACTATTAGTGAAGATGCTACAATAGGAACAGGGAGTGCAGTCTTTGCTGGTGTTGTGATTAATCCTGGTTGCTCTATTGGCGACGGCGCTATATTGAACACCTCAGCTGTCATCACACATGATTGCAAATTGGGCACAGCAATTCATATATCCCCTGGTGCAGTACTATGCGGTAATGTGAACGTTTCAGATTTCTCCTGGATAGGGGCAAATGCTGTAGTAATAGAGGGAATTAAGATAACCAATAAGGTTAATGTTGGAAGCGGCGCTGTTGTAATCCGAGACATCAAGAACAAAGGAACTTACGTTGGAAATCCAGCAAAAAAATTGACAAAGAAATGAAGACTAAAACAAATTTTCCATCTTGGCCAAATTATTCTAAAGAAGAAATCAAAGCAGTTTCAAAAGTGCTAAAGTTGTATAAGGTAAATTATTGGACTGGAAATGAGTGTAAGATTTTTGAAAAAGAATTTTCTGATTGGTCAAATTCAGATTACTCAATAGCCCTTTCTAATGGAACTGTAGCTTTGGATTTAGCCTTGAGGGCGCTTGCAATTTCTAAAGGGGATGAAGTTATCGTAACACCAAGATCCTTCATAGCCTCTGTTTCTTCGGTAGTTCAATGTGGAGCAACTCCAGTATTTGCAGATATAGAAAAGGATACTGGAAATTTATCTGCTCGAACCATAGCAAAGAAGTTAACCAAAAAAACTAAAGCTGTTATTTGTGTTCATTTAGGAGGAATTCCTTGTGAAATGGATCAAATAATGGATTTGGCTAAGAAGAGAAAGATTTACGTAATTGAAGACTGCGCCCAAGCTCATGGAGCAAAGTACAAAGGTGTGAGCGTAGGGTCTATTGGACACATTGGTGCATGGTCCTTTTGTCAGGATAAGATCATGACCACAGGAGGAGAGGGTGGAATGGTAACTACAAACAATAAAGCATTATGGAAATCTATGTGGTCATATAAAGACCATGGTAAAGATTTTGAAAGCGTTAACCGCCCTAATAAAGATAATAAATTTAAATGGGTACATAACAGTTTTGGTACAAATTTCCGTATGACTGAAATGCAAGGTGCTCTTGGCAGATATCAGCTAAATAAAATGAAATCTTGGAATAAATTAAGAATTAGAAACGGTAAGAGAATAGAAAAAATATTTGAAAAGTTTGAAGGTTCTATTGAGTTTTATAGATACCCTGAATATATTCATCCTGCTTACTATAGAGCCTATGGTTATATTGAACCAGGAAAGTTAAAAAAATCCTGGTCTCGAGACTTAATAATAAAAAAGATTAATGAAGAAGGGATTCCTTGTTTCTCAGGCTCTTGTCCAGAAATTTATAGGGAGAAAGCTTTTTCTAAATTAAGAATTGGTAAGCAAGAAAGATTAAAGAATGCAAAATTATTAGGTGAGACCTCTATTGCATTTTTGTGTCATCCAAATTTGAGGATTTGCGACTTGCGAGTTGTGGAACAAAAAGTCACTAAAATTTTCAATGCAGCTTTTAGATAATCTTTTATGATCTCAAAGGAGCTTATAGTAGACTTGAAAGGTCGTTCGAAAAAAAATTGAAAAAGTTTCTCTTACTTTCAGATAGATTTACAAAACAGTGCATTGTTGCTGCAACGGACTTTATAGTCATAGCTATATCGATGTTTTTAGGAGTCTTCATTTCTGCTGAAAACTCAAGTCCCAATTTCTCTATTTTCTCAAGCTTAGTTTTATTTTCTTTTTTGAGTATATTTATATTTTTTCTAACGGGGGTTTATAAATCTGTCCTCAGGTTTATTGACATCTCTTCAATTTTCATTTTATTTAGATCAATATGCATTGTTGTTGTGACTTTATGTTCGATTTTTCTTTTATTTTCATTCTTTGAAAAAAATCTTCTATCTTTAATATTTCAAGAAAATGAGAAATTTATAAATTTAAGAAGCTGGCTTATGGGTTTTTTGCTGAGCACTTTCTCGGTTATTGGAGTTCGACTGACAGCAAATTATTTTTTATCAGATGTCTCGTCCCCAACTAAAGTTGCCATATATGGAGCAGGTTCAGCAGGTATTCAACTTGCTGGTGCTTTGAGGGTTAGTTCAGAAATGCAGCCTATAGTTTTTGTAGATTCAGATAAATCACTTCATGACACTTTGATTGGAGGTTTGAAAGTATTAGATCCTAGGAAACTAAGAAAATTAGCATCAAGAGGTAAAATAGATGAAGTACTAATCGCTATACCTTCAGCTCCAAAATCAGTTTTGAGAGGTCTATTAAATCAGATTGAAGACTTTTCAATAAAAGTTAGGATTTTACCTGGGCTGGCTGAACTGGCGAGTGGAAAGATTTCTGTCTCTGAACTCAAAGAAATCGAAATAAAAGATTTATTAGGGAGGTTGGAGGTAGAAGGCAATACACCTCTTTTAGAGAAGAATATAAAAGATAAAAATGTTTTAGTTACAGGTGCAGGAGGTTCAATAGGATCTGAAATTTCCAGGCAGATTGCATCAATAGGCGCTAAGAAATTAATATTGTTAGATTCAAGTGAGTATGCCTTGTACCAAATAAAAAGTGAATTAGAAAAATATATTGACAAAATAGAGATTATTTCCGTCATTGGCAATGTTGTGAACAATAAAAGAATCTCAGATATTTTTAAAGCACTTGATATCGATACCATTTTTCATGCTGCTGCTTATAAGCATGTTCCTCTTGTTGAAGAAAATCCATTTGAAGGATTTTTTAATAATGTTATTGGCACTAAAGTCTGTTTGGATGCAGCAATAGCAAATAAAGTTCAAACTTTTGTGCTTATTTCAACTGATAAAGCAGTCCGTCCTACCAATGTTATGGGAGCGACCAAAAGACTTGCAGAAATGATCTTACAATCTTACTCAACTGATCCTGAGATTGATCTGAAGATGACAATGGTCAGATTTGGTAATGTTTTAGGTTCATCTGGATCCGCTGTACCATTGTTTCAAAGGCAGATCAAAAATGGTGGTCCCGTTACAGTAACCCATCCTGATGTAATAAGATATTTTATGTCCATTCCTGAAGCCGCTGAATTAGTTATTCAAGCTGGAGCTTTAGGCAAAGGTGGCGATGTCTTTGTCCTTGATATGGGCGAACCTGTAAAAATTTACGAACTTGCTAAGCGATTAATAACTTTAAGTGGTCTTAAGCTTAAAGATGACTTCAATAAAGATGGAGATATTGAAATCATATTTACTGGACTGAGACCCGGTGAAAAATTATATGAGGAATTGTTAATAGGAGACAATGTTTCTAAGACCACTCATAAACAAATCTTTAGAGCTGAAGAAGGTTTCATTAGTAAAGAGGAGATTGAAAATGTAATTGAAGAGATAATCGAAGCCAGTGAAATAAATGATATTAATAAATATAAAGAATTATTGGAGCGTGTAATACTTGGTTACGAAAAAAAAGACGAGGTTGTTGACGTTCTATCCATCAATGATAAGAGTCTAAATTAACTTTTGTATACATACATTGACAACAAAGATAATCTTTCTTACTTGAACAAGGAGCTTCTTGAAAGACATTACGTTGGTATTGATACTGAATTCAGAAGAACAACTAAAAATAATATGAAGTTAGCGCTACTTCAGATTAATGATGGAGAGGAAATCTTTTTAGTTGATGCACTATCAATAAATGATCCAAAGGATAGTTGTGAATTTTTATTCTCTGATTCTGTTATAAAAATACTACACTCTTGTAAAGAGGATCTTGAGGCAATTTATGCCTGGACGAATAAAAAAATGCAAAAGATTTTTGATACTCAACTTGCAAATTCTTTTCTTGATGACGACTACTCGATAAGCTACAGAAGTTTAGTTGAAAAGAAGCTTGGAATAGTTTTAGAAAAAAAAGAAACAAGATCTAATTGGTTACGTAGACCACTTTCAAATGATCAGTTGAAATACGCTGCACTTGATGTTGAGTACTTGTTATATCTCTATGAAGAGCAAATTGCAGAGTTAAGCTTATCAAATAAACTAGAATGGCATAATCAAGATATTGATCACCTTATGTTTGGTATTTTCGATGGCTCACTGAATAATTTGAGTAATGAAAGAATAATCCCTAGATTGGAAGAAGAAGCGATCTTAAATAAATTTAACTCAATCGTTGAAAAAATATCTAGAAGTGAAGGTATTAACTCTACTTTATTCTTCTCAAAAAAATCTCAAAAAGAATTTCTTAGATTGGTGTTATCCAAAGGGTTTGATAAAGCAAGCCAAGGTATAACAATTTGGAGGAGAGATCTGATAGAGCACCACTTGATTGATCTCTTGAAATAAATTGTACTGGTACATCTACATAATATCTTCCATCATATTGAGTTACGTGATCTCATCTAAATTTAAAAAATCTAATCTATCGATCTTTATCGTTCTGATGATAGTGCTCTGTACACCATCTTCAATAGAATTTACAAATTCAGTACTTGCACCTTCTGTCTTTAACTTTTTTTTCAAAGTTTTTTTTGAAGGAGATTTTTCGTCTAAACCACTTAGACCGCTGATGATTTCTTTACCACTAGGCTGTCTTCTAGTTATTCTTGTGAAACTGACTAAAAATAGATTGTTTCAGCAGAAAGATCTTTAAGATTTAATATACCAACAGCATTTTTTCCTTTAATCATCCCAGCAGATTCACCAGGATTAAAAAAAAGAACATTATTTATTATTTCTTGTCTATGTCTATGCGTATGTCCATGAAGAACAACATCGATGCTTTTTTTATCTATTAAAAATTTTTCAATTTCATCAGGTTCGTGAAAGATTGCTATTTCTTTGTCACTTTTTCTAAGTAAAAGAGGCGGATTTTGGAATTTGAAATCGTGTTTATTAGCAACCTCTTCTAAGCCAATTTCGTAAGTGTCATTGTTGCCATAGACGCCGTAGAGATCACACTTGAGATCAAGAAACCTTTCAAGTGACTTAGCATTTGTTATGTCGCCTGTGTGTACTACAAAGTCAACTTGTCTTTGATTAAAAATTGTTATTATCTTTTCAATATTAACAAGATTGTTGTGAGTATCGCTAACGACACCTACTAACATTAAAGTTAAACTTTCTCCAGTATATGAATACCGCAAGCACTTCCTAGACCAATTACATGAGTGAGACCGATCTTCGCATTTTCAACTTGCCTATCACCAGCTTCGCCCCTTAAGTGTGAACAAACTTCATAAATATTAGCTATACCAGTCGCTCCTAGGGGATGACCTTTTGATAAAAGTCCGCCTGAAACATTGACTGGGATTCGCCCTCCAAGCTCAACTTCACCCTCATCTATCAATCGTCCTGCTTCACCATCTGAACAAAGACCTAAGTTTTCATAATGCAACATCTCGGCTGTTGCAAAACAGTCATGCAATTCAACCAAATCAATATCAGATGCATCAAGTCCTGCCATTTCATATGCCTCAGCTGCTGCTTTCCTGGTACATGAGTTCACATCAGGCATAACTAGGTCTCTCTCTTGATAGGGATCACTGGTCATGACTGAAGCTTTAATTCTTACTGCTCTTTGCATGCCATATTCTTTCGCTTTTTTTTCAGATACTAAAACGGCTGCTGCTGCACCATCGACATTTACAGAACACATTAACTTTGTATTAGGGTAAGAAATCATTTCAGCATTCATAACTTCATCCAAAGGCGTTTCGATTTGATATCTTGCTTTTGGATTCATTGTTGAATGATGGTGGTTTTTAACTGAAATTTTTGCAAATTGCTCGAAAGTAGTCCCATACTGTCTTGAATGTTCCATTCCAGCTTCGGCAAAAACAGCAGGCATTGTTCCAGAACCTAATAAACCTTCTTTTGGGATTCCGGCACCACCACCGGCTCCACCTAAAAGGCCAGTTCCCATCTGTTCTACACCTACTGCCAGAACAACGTCATATAATCCAGCTTTTATCGATGTCCATGCCTCTCTAAATGCCGTTGCGCCTGTTGCACAAGCATTTGAGCAGTTTACGACAGGTATTCCAGTTTGACCTATTTCTTGAAGTATTCTTTGGCCAACCATTGCATTAGCTTGTCCTAAGTTACCGCAATAGAAGGCTTCCATATTTCCGATATTTAGACCCGCATCATCTAATGCTAATAGAGCAGCTTCTGCTCCAAGATCAGGCACTGTCCTATCCGGAAATCTTCCGAATTTAATCATATCTACACCTAAAACATATACATCACTCATAATATTCTCCCTTATGAAATTGGCTTAAAGAAATAGCTTATATAACTATTCCCATCTTTATCTTTTCTACCTAGAGCATCGTCAAAAACTACTTTTACAGGCATATCAAATTCTATTTTTTCTGGATCTGGATCACAATCTATAAGATTACCTTTAACAGTTCCTCCACCTTCAAGATCCACAATTGCCGAAATGTAAGGGACTTCTATTCCTGGAAAAGATCTAAAGACTATTGAGTAAGAATAAAGTTTTCCTTTATTGCTTAATCTAACTGCACTCAAAGTTCCTCTGGCAAAACATTTAGAGCAAACATTCCTTTCTCCCAGAAAAATTGAATCGCAATCCTTACATTTGTAACCCTCCAAGTAAGGTTCTTCACCTTCAGGCAATTTAAGATAATCAACTACAGGTAAACTCATTTTTCCCCCTTAAATTTATTCTAGTTTTATATATTATCCAGTGAATTACAATAGCTAGATTATGAGTTTTTGGAAAGCAGGAATAGGTGGAATGATTGGGTTTACCATTGGAGGCCCAATAGGCGGCATTTTAGGAGCCATAATTGGTTCTAAACTTTCAGATAAAAATCAAAGACAACCTAGTAATAATCAAAAGAATCAAGCCGCTTTTTTTACTGCACTTTTCGCATGTTTTGCAAAAATTGCTAAAGCAGATGGCAGGGTTTCCAGAGAAGAGGTAGATACAATAGATCTTTTCATAAAGTCAAAATTTCGATTTCCTCCCGAACAACGTGCCTTTGCAATTGAAATATTCAATCATGCAAAAGATGATCAAAATTCTTTTGAAGACTATGCCCGTCAACTATCTTCTTTGTTATCTTCTGATCCTTCTTCACTTATGATGTTTTACGAACTTTTATTCGAGCTTTCTATGGCGGATGGCTATTTGGATCCGTCTGAAGAAAAACTTCTTTTTCAAGCAATAAAGATATTCAACCTAGATCCTGATTTGATGAGTATTAGTAAGAAAAAATTTGGTGCTTATGTTGCAGATGCATATGCGATATTAGGAGTAGACCAAAGCATGTCTTTCGAAGAGATAAAAAAAGCATATCAAAGAAAGAGAAAGGAGTTTCATCCTGATACACTTGTATCTAAAGGATTACCTGAAGAGTTATTGGATAAAGCTAAAGATAAATTTATTGAAATTCAATCTGCCTTTGAAGAGATTGAGAAACAAAAGAATAAATAAATAGGATTTCCAAAACGATTTATTTTATTATTTAAACTATGTCGATAGCCATTTCGGGGACTGGCTTATTTACCCCAAAAGA